>JACCDX011303002.1_pt1 | contig 24935 bp, 24 predicted proteins | sample 7449681 | NCBI WGS metagenome assembly JACCDX01 (sample SAMN15323450, study PRJNA562643) | freshwater metagenome | isolation source: river surface water | place: USA:Blue River Watershed | collected 2017-08-18
CCTTTGTAGTATCTACGTAAATTTTTCTTAAACTTAACAATATTACAATACCGATTATTCCAATTAAAATAAAAAGTCTGTTCATAATTTTTTATATTTATAATATATAATAATAAATTAATATGAATGCTATAGTTCCATTAGGTTTAACTTCATTAGTTTATTTATTTTCTAATGCTAAACATAATCCAACCACTAATGAAATTGAATATGATATTTTACAATATAGAGACCCTAATAGTTATACTCAAGACACTTTAAATTATATTAGATTAGTTACTACTAAACCGGATGTTAATCCAGTTGGTAGTCAAAAATTTAAAGTTCATAAATATCCTGGTGATATTGATATTTTTGAAAAAATTAATGAATGTTGTAGTCTTAAAACTGCTTCTGAAAAAATTGCAGATAAAATAGAAACAATTGCAAGAAATATTAAGAAAACTCCTAATACATATTTAGGGGATTTTAAAGCTGGTATTGACTATCGTTATTTTATAGATATCGGTAAATTAGATGAAAAAAAGATTTTAGATTATAATTCATCTAAAATTCGTTCTCAATTAAAAAATAAACATTCTAAGAGTGAATTCTCAGATAAAGAATATGAAGAATTGATGGGATTAGTTAAAGATAATCCTAATTTAGAAGAATTCGAAGAATTACATGATAAATTACGTAATATGTATATTATACGTTGGAATTTAGATGAATTAATTAAAGGTTATAAATTTATTAAAAAGAAGAAATTCCATTTAAAAGATGTTCTTTCACATCCTACAATTGTTAAAATTGATTTATGGGCTGCTCCACAAGGTAGATTTACTGAAATTACTAATTTTTTTGTTTTATCTTATTTAGATGATAAAGGAAAACAACATCCAATTAATATTGAATTAGATGACCGTATTCAATCTTTATTAAAAGATATTAAAAAATATTCATCTGTTGAACATCGTAAATCACTTAAATATGCTAAAAGATTATGGGTTTTAACTCAAATTAAAAATAATAAAGATTATTTAGATAAATTATTTCCTTTATTTAGTAGTAGTGCTGGTATTCTTAATCAAATTAGTAGTGAAATTGAAACATTAACTTTTATGTTTGAAAGACTTACTAAATTACCTCTTGAAATTATGATTAATCAAATTGATGGATTTAAATCACGTATTAATAGTATTTATGATATCGAATTAGACGAAAAACGTATCTATTCAATTATTGATAATATATTATCCAATTATAAAAAAAATAAAGATAATATTGACCGTAAATTTGTTATTAAAAGTCTTGCAGAAATAGATGATATTTTTAGTGATAAAGTTGAAGTATTCACCAACAATTATTTAGAAGAAAAAGGACTTAATAATACTGAAAAAGTTTTGAAAACATTACTCAAATAAGGAAACGTAGTTTCCTTTAGAACCTTCCTTTTTTATAAATAATTATTAATTATACAATTTATAATCATTTATATCTATAAATAGGCTATACTAACATCAAAAAACACAAAATGGACATTATCTTTTACGAAGTATTGATTTATGTTTGATTAGTGTCAAAAATGTAATTCTCGCCTTATATATCAATGATTTAGATTGAAGTATAGGCTATACTAACATCAAAAAACACAAAATGGACATTGCCCTATACGAAGTATTGATTGATGTATGATTAGTGTCAAAAATGTAATCCTTACCTTATATATCAATGATTTAGATTGAAGAATAGGCTATACTAACATCAAAAACACAAAATGGACATTATCTTATACGTAGTATTGATTGATGTATGATTAGTGGTAAAAATGTAATTCTCGCCTTATATATCAATGATTTAGATTGAAGTATAGGCTATACTAACATCAAATTTGAAAACGATTGCGATTATTAATAGACGACCATCTACCGATTGAATCATAAAAAAGTGCATTATTAAGCAATTCTATATGTTCATTATGTGATATTTGAGGTGTATTATCTTTTTTTATGAATTCTTTACGGCAAGTTGGACAACTTTTAGATTGATTAAACCATTGATTGATACACTTAGAATGATAAATATAATTACAATTACAGTTTAAATAACACCATGATGAAGACTGATTAATATCTTCAGAGCAAATAATACATTGCATTAATAATAATGTTAATATAATGTATTTAATTCATTAATCTTTTATTTAATTTTTCAATTTCATTTTTAATTTCAGTTGTAAATATATCATCTAAATTAGTTTCCTCATTAATATTTATAATTATAATACCATATTCATATGCATGATATTTTAATAATGTATATATTTTAGGATGTAATTCCATTTCTTCTAAAATAATATCATCTAAAAATATATTTAATAATGTTTTTCTTTCTGTAAAATATTTAATCTTTTGATTTAAAAGTAATTTTAATGCATGTTCTGTAGTTAATTTATTAAAAATTAATTTAGTATTAAACATACTAGTCCATTTAGTTTGGTCTTCGGATATCATTAGAAAATGATTAATTGGTTCTTCTATATCAATAGACATATTAATATAATTATTTATTCTTTATTTTATCTTTATCTAAATATTGAGTAGGAACAGTATCAAATTCAGAATCTGCCATCATTTGACTACCGATTTCATTTAAACCAACCATCAATGATTTCATCTCTGGAGTAGTATTAGGTAATAAACCGACTTGAATTGCATTACCATCTTTTTGTTTTCGCTCGATTTCAAAATATTCACATTTACGACATGAACTAAGAGACATACCAATTATAAAGAAACATAATACTAATATAAAAATAGCAATCTTATTCATTTTGATTTATATAATATTAAGAAACTTATTTTTATCTAAAGTTAAATTTAATATTATAAAAGAAAAATGTCAGATAATAATTTTAAATGTGAAAGATGTGGATATGATTTTACAACAAAACAAAGCTTAATACTTCATTTAAAAAGAAAAAATAAATGCACACCATTTGATAATGATATAAATGTAGCAACATTATTAGATAAATTAATACCAAAAGAAACAATAAATTCAGTTTATACATGTATTCATTGTAAAAAACAATACACAAATAGAATATCAAAATATCAGCATCAAAGTAAATGTAAAATAAAATTAAATGAAAATAATACTGATAATGAAAATACTAATATTATACCTATATCTGATAGTGATAAAATTAAATATTTAGAAAATGAATTAAAATTAAAAAAATTAGAGATAGAATTATTAAAGAAAGATTCACAAATTGCTTATAAAGATTTAGAAATAAATAAGATGAAAGCTGATTTAGAAAATTCAAATCTTAGAAAACAAATAGAAGATTATAAATTATTATTGAATAAAAATAATTAAAGGTATTTTATAAAAACTTAAGAAAAATATTTATAAAAAACCTAGATTTAAAAAATTATAAAAAAAGTTCAATTCTTATTTTTTCTGATGTCTTAATAACCAGGGTATATAATAAATACTATACTAATCATAAAATTAATAAATTGGTATAGGGACTTTAATAAATGTATGTGGAATTAATAAATATGTTTAGTATAATTGATGAATCTTTATTTAAAGAATTTATTTATAATTATAAAATAAATGTCTGATAAAGTATTTAATTGTAAAAGATGTGGTTATGAATTCACAACTAAACAAAATTTAATAACTCATTTAAGAAAAATTAATAAATGTCCTCCTATTATTAATAATATAGATATACAAACATTAATAGATGAAATAATACCTAGAGCTAATTTAAATCCAGTATATACCTGTAAACATTGTAAAAAACAATATATAAATAAAGTTTCAAAATATCAACATCAGAGTAAATGTAAAGTAATATTAAATAATATTGATAATAGTAATAATAGCGAAACTAATTATAATAAAGATGATAAAATTAAAAACTTAGAAAAAGAATTAGCAAATAAAAATATTGAACTAGTTAACAAAGATAATCTTATCTTAAAAATAGAAATTGAATTCTTAAAGAAACAAAATGAAGAATATAAATTACTTAATAATAAATTATTAAATATTAGTAAAATTGATATTTTAGATAATGTGGAGACTAATAACAAGAAAGATATTCCTGATAATGTTGAGACTCATAATAAAATAGATATTTCAGGTAATAATAATGAATTAAATCAGACAATTAATAATACTAAGAACATTAATAATACAACAAATAATAATACAACTAACATAAGTAATTTAAATATAACAATAGATAGAACTGAAAATAAAAAATATCGTTCAAATAAAATTATAGATTATTTAATTAATAATAAAAATATATTACCTTTAGGTTCAACAGATATTTCTTTATTATGTGAAACAGATGGGTTAAAGTTTAAAGAATTATTAAATAATAATAAAAATGATTTATTATTACAATGTTTATATGCATTACATTTTAACGAGAATAATTTATCTAATTTAAATACTTTCATGTATGAAAATAAATTTATTGCAAAAATGGATGAGAATAATGTAGTATCATATGATAGAGATGAATTAATTAAAAATTTAATTAAAATATGTAGTGAAAATGTATTAACTGTAAATAATTTATTATTAGAAGATGATAAAATCAATATAGATGAAAATAATTTTGTTAAAAAACATATTGAAAAATATAATTATGATGACTTAGATTCTAAATCAAAAATACATGATAAAATGAATGAAAATAGATATATTCTATCTAATTTAATTGATAAAAATATAACTGTTGCAGACAATGTAAATAAATTTATAGATTATGTTAAAACTGAATTAGTCACTCCAACAGACTTAACACATTATTGTCAAGAAAATTATAAGAATAAAGATAAGTTTGATGAATGGAATTACAATAAGAAATATATTCGTGATTATAAATATGATTGTCTTTATGATAAAAAAACATTAAAATATGTATCAAGTAGAGCTCTTTTACATGAAAAATTAAATAGTGAATAAATAAATCTAACAAAAATATAATTATTTAAAAATAAATTTAAATAATTAAATTAGTATCTACTATAATAAATAAATGAATTATAAAAAAATTAATACAAATCATCGTGCTAATAAAATTAATAATTACTTAATCAGTAATGAACATATTTTGACAATGGGTAATACTGATACTTCATTATTATATATAGAAGATGGTAAAAATTATAAAGGAATTGTTGAGATGTTAGTTTATCAATCAAAAGATAAAAAATTTAATATAAATCAAATAGGAAATCAATTTTTAGAATATATATTTTTTAATGATGAAAACTTATCAAATGTTAATACTTATTATTATGAAAATAAGTATATTGCAAAAATGGATGAACTAAATATAGTAGTTTATTCAAAAGAAGAATTATTTAAAAGTATGATAAATTGCACAGTAGAATGTATAAAACAAATTAATGAAAACTTATATGCTGAATCAAAAATAGATGAAGAACATTATAATTTTATAAAAAATAATATAGTTAAATATGATTATAATGATTTAGAATCTATATCATCTTTTCATGATAGATTAAATGAAAATCGTTATATATTATCTAATTTATTAGAAAAAAATATTAAAATACAAGATAATCCAAATAAAAAAATAATATCAGTAAGACCATTATTAATGACACCTAATCAATTAACACAATATTGTAAAGATAATAATAAAAACAAGGATTTATTTGATGATTGGACGTATAATAAAAAATATATTCGTGATTATAAATATGATTGTATTTTCGATAAAAAAACATTAAAATATGTATCAAACCGTGTATTATTACATGAAAAATTAAATAGTGAATAAATAATTTATATATTAATAATTTGTAATATATAATTTATTGAGTTTGTTTAAGATATTTAGCTAATACTTTTTTTCCAGTAGAAGATTTAATTGAAACACGGCGACCAGTTTCAGGATTAACGATTGATTTATAATCACCTTTTTGACCACCAGTTTGCTGACCAGAATGAGAAGTTGGACCTAAATCAGGACCAGATAAAGTTGGATTAATTAAAATACCATGAGAAGTAGCAATATTAGGACCATATGCGGATGGAGCAATATTTAATTGAGGAGAACCTTCTGGGAAATAACGACCAGAATCAGAACCTAAATATTCAGAAGGTAATACGGAAACACCACCACGTTGATTTTTACGTTGTTTTTTATTTTTTTGAGAATTACGTTTATTACAAGACATTTATATTTATATCATATATTAAGAAAAAATATATTATATTAATTAGATTAATTAATTATCATAGAAGTCTATTTACATAGTAATCAATTTACATAGTAATCCATTTACCATATTTATTATTTTCGTTAATTTTGATTTTATCTTCAAATTTATCTAATTCACGATTAACAATATAAATTAATTTTAATTCTAATTTTCTTAAATCAAGATTAGTTTGAGTAGGTTTATCTAAAGCTCTACCTCTTAAATCATTCCATTCACTATTATTATCTTCCATTAAATAATCTATATTATAATATTAATTAATTTTTATATATTTTATTCTTTATTAATTTTTTTAAGTTTATTTAATATACTTAATAAATCATTTGCGGATGGAGGTTTAAATCCAGTAGGATTTTCAATATGTATTTTTTTAGGTGGTGGTAATTCATTAGTGTTTTTCTTTAATTTAATCGCAGATAACATATTTGGTGTTATTTTGGATAATCCACCGGTTAAATTTACAGGTGAAGGCATCGATAAATTAGCAAATAAATTAATAGGGGGTGCATTCGGCATGGATGAATTAGATACGAACGATGTCGCATATGATATAAATGCATCATAATCAACCCCATCTATCATACATTTATTCCGAATAGCCCCGTCTGGAATTTTCATTCTACGCATTTTAAGGAATTTACCGTAAATCGGATGGTCTTCAGATGGAGAATCAATTTTTATAATCGGAGCTAACGGTATTATAGGTGGAGTAGGTATTGTAGAAAGATTAAGTAAATTATGATAATGTAATTTAGGATTTTCTTCATTAGGGTCTAAAATAATACATTCATCAAGTTTATAAATAGGATGATAAATTTTAGATTGTAAAAGTATCCAATTAAGTCCCATTTTATTACCTTTTTGCCATACATTACGAAACATAATAATAGCATATGCCGTTGAATTAGGAATAATATAATCTAAATTAGTCAATTTACGATACTTATCATATATTGAAACTACCGGTATAGACTGATTATTTTTCATTTCAGTTTGAATAGACAGCGTAAGGTATGCTTTAGTTTTATTTTCATTAAAATATATTGATGGTATAAATATTTTATTTTTAGAGATTTTGTTGATATTTTTCCATAGTATTTTAGATTGTGTTTTGATTATATTTTCAATTTCAACTAGTTTATCAACAAACTTTTTAGTTTCATCACAAAAGTCATAATTATAAAAACAAATATTTAATTTAAAATATTGTTTATTGTTGTAAAGGAATATTTTAGGTTTTTCATAAATAGCAATACGTGGTGTGTGAATAACTAACTCTTGATTAGAGTTTTTAATTAATTTTGTTTCATAAATATGTCCGTTAGCTGTAATTTGTTCAGGAGGACAAATACTTATATCAGCGACATCAAACCTATTTAAATCGACGATATTACTATTTGACATTAATTATACTAATTATTATTTCTTAAGAATTCTTTAGGCAAATATATATAATTTATAATTTGTATTTAAAGACAATGAATATTTTATATAAGGGACAATTACCAGAAAATTCCATATGTTCTATCTCTGGGTTAGTTCTCGATTTATCAAGTAATCTATTAATATATTCGGTATCCCCTTGTAATCATACCTTTTATTATGATTTTTTAATTCAATCTATTATTATTCAAAATAGAAATATTTACAGTTATAATCGATGTCCGCAGTGTTTTCAAATAATAGATAAAATACCCATTCTTATACACAAAAAAGTTTTTATATAAATTTGATAATATATTTATTTTTAATTTATTCTTTACAAAATTTTAATATGGATAACTCTCAACAATTTGCTGTCGAATTATTTGAAGAAGGTGCTAATCTCTTTATTACAGGTGGTGCAGGTGTCGGTAAAAGTCATTTTATCCGCACTATTTCAAAATCTAATCCATTTAAACCGGTTATTATTACATCAACTACAGGCATATCAGCTATGTTAGTAGGTGGTAGAACAATTCACTCATGGAGTGGTGTTGGTATGTTCGATGAAACTAAACCATTTGATGTTTATTTTCAACGTATTAAAAAAAATAAATACCTTACTGCTGCATGGAAATCAACTAAATGTTTAGTTATTGATGAAATTTCTATGATGCATCCCGCTTTCTTAGATTTATTAAATAACTTAGCAAAGACAATTCGTGCTAATAATAAACCATTTGGAGGTATTCAATTAATTTTAGTTGGTGATTTTTATCAATTACCACCGATTTTAAATAAAGATGATGAAACAAAAATAAATTCGGAACAAAAAGATAATAAAACTAAAAAACATTTCTGTTTTGAATCTAGTTGTTGGAATGAATTAAATTTAGTTCCAGTTTGTTTTACACATATTTATCGTCAAAATGAAAAAGATTTAATGGATGTTCTTAATAAAGTTCGTATTGGTAATATAGATACACAAGTAGTATCTTATTTACAAGATTTAACTAAAAATAAACCGACTGATGAACTATATACTCATGTGTATCCAACTAAACGAAAGGTTTCTGAATATAATCAATTAATGTTAGATAAATTACCAGATGATATTCGTGAATTTAAAGCTAAAGTTAATTTTAAACCAACATTCAATACCACATTTTTCAATTTTCCAAAAGATACATTAATCGATGAAACACTCAAAATTAAAAAAGGTTGTTTTGTTATGTGTATATTTAATATAGATTTTGATGCAGGTATTGTTAATGGCAGTCAAGGTATTATAGAAGATTTTCATAAAAATAATGGTTATCCGATTGTTAAGTTTAGTAATGGCGTAACCAGAGTAATGGAACCACATACATGGCAATTCGAAGGTTTTAGTATTGAACAAATTCCATTGATTGTTGCATATAGTGTGACCGTGCATAAGATGCAAGGTTCATCAATTGAAAAATTAACAATCGATATCGGAAAACATATATTCGAATGTGGTCAATCATACGTGGCATTATCTAGATGCACGAATTCTAAGCATTTACATGTCGCTAGTTTTTCACCTGAAAAAATAAGAGTTAATGAAAAAGTTTCAGAGTTTTATAAAAATACTTTTAATCTTAAAAATTAATTTAAAATTAAAAACATTTATTTTTTATTTTTATTATTTTGTTGTTTTTTACCTCCATATTTTAATTTTTGAGGTGTTTGATAATCTTCATTATCTCCTATTTCTTCAAAATCATCTAATAAACTGCCTTTTATATTTTGTTTAGGTGTTTCTGGTGTAGATGATGACATGCCATAATCTAAATTTTTTTTAGGTGTAATAAATAAATTATTATCTTTATCAGGTGATATGGAATCAAAACTCATTGACATATTTGAATTAGAACTAGGACTCATCATTGACATACTTGAATTAGAACTAGGGCTAAACATTGACATACTTGAGTTAGAACTAGGACTCATCATTGACATAGAATTAAATTTATTTGATAAACTATTATCATTATCAGAAATATATTTAAATCTATTTTCTCTACCAAGTTTTTTTTTCTCTAAATCTTCCCATTCTTTACGCTTTTGAAATAATTGACTTTTTAAATAAGTATAAGACCTATCAATATCAGAATCAATAATTTGATAAAATGTATCATATACTTTTTTTAAGTCGGATTTTTTATAATCTTCGGATACATTCATATCTTCTGATATACCAAAATCTATAATAACTACCGAATCTAATTTTACTGTATTATCAGGATTAGTGTAGAACATAATATTTTCTCTGGTTATATCTCTATGAACAATACCTAATTTATGTGCTTGTTCAACAAAGCCATTACCATTATTAATTAATAATTTATATACTTTGTCTCTTTCTTGTCTTATAAAATCATCTGATTTACCTATTTCTTTCATTTTTAAGACATATGTAATAAAATTAAACTGTAATTTTGGATATATGATATATAAACCATGATCATAACACCCGGTTATATCAATAGGTTTTAATGCACCAGGATAAGCATAATTTATTCTAATTTCTTTAGCAATTTTATTTTCCCATTCAGTTTGATACGAACCCGGTAAAATATGTTTAACTACGTAATTACAGTTATTTGCACAACATATATTATAAACAACAGCCTCTTTTCCTCTACCAATTTCATTACCTAATTCACTCCAATTATCACATGTAGAATTAGTTATATTAAATTTATTAAATGTATTTTGGACACACTTTGAAAATTTAAATTTATTCATACTTAATCTTAATTAAAATATTCCAAGATAATATTTATTATTATTTTAGATTATTTATTATTTATTATTTTTGTTTTATTTTGTATAAGATATTATTTTATATGATGATTTAGAAGGTCCAATTTTTAAATCTAATGTTCTATTATCTTCAAAAATAATATGAATCACTAAATCATTATCCCATCCTTTATTTTCATCAATCCTTTTAACAATAATACTATTATCAATCATTATAATATTATATTTCAATTCAGTTGGAAATGTATAAATTTTATGGTCTCCATTATCTATCTTATTATCATAATAAATTAATCCAGCTTTAAATAAATCATCATAAGAAATATAACTATGATGATAATAATCTCTAAAAAAACAATTAATATATACTTCACCTTTATATTCAATATAATTATCAATGTATCTATGTTTTATTGTCTGATCTATGTTTCTAGCTACTGATTTTAATACAGGAGTTACATCTTTAAAATTCTTATATTGAACCATTGGACCAGATACTTCTAATGTAAAAGTTGAAAGTTTTATATTGACATTATGAATTATCATTTTAATACAATTCCAAAATCGTATATCACCCGGCGCATGATACATAATTGCTGTATAACGGGCATTATCATATGATGGGTCATAACAATTGACTTTACTATTTTCTTGAATTATTTTACGAATTGATTTTCTCATTAAAAATTTATTATCCATATAACATCCACCTACCAAATATAAAATACAATATTTAAATAAATCAGCTTTAAATGAACCTGGAATCATCGCATCATATGCATCGAGAACTTCACCTGGAAAATGTTCTTTCATAAATTTACGGCGTTCTTTCGCATCAAAGAAGCGATATTCAAACTCTGGATTGAATTCTAACATAGAATAAAATGCATTTACATGATATAATGATTTAAACTTATTATCTTCTGATGTTTGGATAATTATTTTAGGTATTTTTGATTCATAATTTAAATTCATTGGCTCTACATCAAATGGTAATTCTAATTCTATTTCTTTAAATAAACAATCACTATCTATATTTAACTTATATGCATCACCTGAATTTAAATTATCTATTGGAAAGATAGCTATTTTTAAATTGTCTGTATTCCAACCAAATATATCATCTACCCTTCTAACACGAATTAATATTGTATTTTTATTTTTATAAAAAATATTAACATTAAAATCATGTTTATTATATTGGTATTTTTCATAATGATTTTTAATAGGAATTAACTTAGTTTTTATATTAAATTTTGAAAGTTGATATTTTGAATATAAATCTAATTCAACTAAATTATCAACATTATCAATACCTATAATATTTCTCTTTATACAAGTTCCATAATCATCTAGTTTTAATTCATAATTTTTGTTAGATATAATACCATTATATATATGAAAATTACATTTGTTTCTTTCCATATTTTGTTTCAAGTATTTTATAACACTTTTATCTGGTTCTACTACAACCATATTTTCTTTATTATTTAAAATAGTATTTATAACACACGATATTTGACCATATCTAGCACCTAATTCTAAAACTTTTGCATCTGTATGAATAAATTTAATTACATCATCTCTTTCATTATTATTTACGTTATTTGCTATTATTTTATCTTGTTTATCACCCAATACATATTGATTTACATACTCTAATACTTCCTTACTATTTTCATCTGTTCTTATTGAAACTTGACTACCTCTAACATATACACAATGTTTTACATTATCATTTTTAACAATTTTTACTAAATTTAAACCCTTTTCTTTTAGCATATCATCAACTATAAAATAATTACAATCTGCTGAATTATCTTTTTCAAGAATTATTAATTTAATTTTATCAAAATAATCATAATTTTCAATTAATAATATATCAAAAAACCCTTCACAATCAGCAACAATTGTATCAAATTCAATATTATAATATTTCCCTAATTCATTAATTGATTTAAATTTATTTAAATTTTCAAATTCATCTGTATTATCTATTTCTTCTATTTGTAATCTTTTCATTTATAATTAATACAACTTAGTTATCTTTAAATTAATTTCATTCCAATTAATGATAATAATAAAGTTATTATCCAGCCTATTTTAGGTAATGTTATTGTATCTAATTTAAATATTACACTATAAAATATTGTTGCTAATATTCCTGTATAACTTATAATACTAAATATTGTTGATTCTACTCTTGGAATTGAATAAAAACGCAAACTATAACCTAAAAACCCAATAATTATATTTGCCAATATGATATAAATAAATTCTTTTTTATTTCCATTATCTAATTCGTCTTTTATTTCATTAATGTTATTTTTATAAAAATAATAAATACCAAATATAAATGCAGCTAATGCATGTGTTATAAACAGTGAATTCCATGGGTTATTACCTAACTCAGATGTTTTTATTAAAATATATAATAAACTTTCTGTAAAAGCAGATATTATTATTAAAGGAATACCTTTATAAATATTTTGTTTATGAACTGTATCGTCTTTATTTGAAGAATAAAGTTTATATATTGAAAACAATATTGGTCCTAAAAATACAAATTTTGATAAACTTATTTGTTCATTTAAATATAATATACCCAATACCAAATTAATAAACGGATAAGTATAAAATATTGGTGCTCCAAGTGATGTGTTTAAATTTTGATATCCATAGTATGATGATAATATATGTATTATATTAACAACGGATAATGATAATATTTTTGTTAAACCAATAGCTGATACAATTGACCAATTTGCAAATAATGATGATATTAAAAAATATGTCGTTAATCTAATAAATGTATTGAGTTCAACACTTAGAGAGGTTAATTTAATTAATATAGGATAAAATCCCAAAAAAGATTCAGATACAAATTGTATTATATAGTTTATATTCATTATTATTAATATATATTTTTGTTTGAGTTATATTATGATTATTTTTATTCTCTATTTATTATAAATTATGTATAGTGAAGATATTTTTGAAGACAATGTTATTAAAGTTAGAAATACCATTTTAGAAATGTTAGAGGATAGAGGTATTCAAAAGGATAATTTACCTTTAAATATGAAATATTCTTATTTAAAATATATGATTTCTGAGTTTAAAAATGATAATCCTGTTTTAGATATATTTGCTAAACAAGATAATAAAAAAATATATGTCAAGTTTATCAATAAAATTGAAAAAAAAAGTAATACTACAAATTATGCTAATTTAGTTGAAATTTCAAAAATCCTTATTGAAGCAAATCGTATTAATAAAGATGATTCTGTTATTATTGTTATTTTTGACCCAGAGTTTGATAGATTGAAATTTTTTAATACTGAACAATTATTACCTGTTAATGTTTCTGTATTTAATTATAAATCTTTACTTTATAATATATCTAAACATCCATTAGTCCCTACACATATTAAATTATCAGAAAAAGAAAGAAAAGAAATTAAAACTAAATTTATGTTAAATTCCTATTCTAATTTACCAACAATCTCTTATGCAGACCCAGTTTGTAAATATTATGGTTTTAAACCAACCGATGTTATTAAAATTATAAGACGTTCTAATTTTGCTAAAGAATATGTTGTTTATAAATTAATTACTGGTTATATGAAATATAAAAGAGAAGATGCACCGGATGAAGATAATGAAGATTCTTTCGCAGACTTAGATACTTCTAATTAAAATATTAATATAAAAATATTTTTATTTATATTAATAGTTTCGATAAATGAATAATAATAATAATCAATTGATTAATATCGTTGAGGATTTCTCTAATAAAATATTTGATATTCAACAAAAATTAACTGATAATGAATATAAAGAATTGATAGAGGAATTAGGTAAATTATATAATAATATTAATTTATCAAGCTCTTCTTCATCTCAAACTCAGAATATTCATTCAATAATTCCTCATTCATTTTATCATGCATGTATTTGTGAAGAAAATACATATAAATGTATAAGTTTTAACAATTTATTTAATTGTAATAACAGAAGTCCGATATGTCATCAGGTTCCATTTATGGAAAAAGTTATTAAATTAATGGATAATAATCGTATTTTAGGTGGATTTGCAGCACTGCGTTATTATATGAATATAACGCCTAATAAAACCCCATTACAATTATTCGAGATTAAGACTGCAAATTATTTAAATGATTTATTAAAACATGTAGAAGAAATGAATGCATCAATATTTTTAATTATTTCAGTTTATCTATGCAATATTTATTATATAATTAAAAATCCGAATTTAATAATAACTCAAACCGTATATTGTCAAGGAACACCAAATGAAAAATCAACAAGATATATATTAAATAAATTAATAGATTATATATCAGATATAGATAATATAAATAGTATTATAAGTCGAGGTTTTCAGAACTATATTTATGAAAATATAAATACAATATTGGCAAATTATAAAAAACATTTATTAGATATTAAAGATGAATTAGATTTAGTTCAACCACTTCCAATAAAATCTAAAAAAACTAAATCTACATATTTACGCCCAAGAGAAAATGGTTGTCATAGAATGGTTACAAGAAGACAATGTAAATATAAATATAATACTGAGACTAATGTAATTATAAATGGAAGAAATCATATTTATAAACCATTTGAATATTGTAAAGTAAAATGTATATTTGGTAATAATTATTGTTTGAATCATTTATAAAAAATGTATTGAATAAAAAAATTTGACTAATAATTTAAATGATAAATAATATAAATAAAATACAATAAAATGTCTTCATTAGATGTTATATTACCTACAAATAAATTGAACGATTTTAAGTTTATTAATCGTGTTTTATTAACTGTAAAATTAGATGTTGTTCAAATGTTAGCAAAGAAAAATAATAAAAACTTTGAAAATTTGGTAAAAGAATTTATACCTGAACTAGAAAATTATGAAGATGAAGAATTATTCAAAAAATATAATATATCTTCTAAAATATTCGGTTATGAAAAGGAAATGCCAATTAAAAAGGCTAAATCATCTGGTAATCAAGTAAAAGAAATTATTACATTTAATACACAAGTAAATTCAAATGTTTCTGAATCTAAAACAGAACCAATTGAATTAAAACCAACTATTAAGAAGAAAATAATTATTAAAAAGACAGAATCTGTGTCAGATACAAATATTCAGCCGACCCCTCAATTTTCAGAAACAAAAGAGATTATTATTCCAGACATTAATAATTTATCATTAGATGAAACTAAAAAGGTCAGACCAGTTAAAATTACTATTAAGAAAATTAATAAAAAACTAGATGATAATACTGAAGATACTAAAATTGAAAGTGTTTTTGATATGAAACCAAAAGGTTTAGATACATTTGGTGGTAATAATATTGAAAATATAAAGACTGAAGAGAAACCAATGGAAATAGATACCCCAATTTTACAAACTCAAATGGATAATGTTGGAGCACCAAAAAAAATAAAGATTAAAGTTAAAAATGTTAATCAATAATTATAATTAAAATTTAATGTAATTTTACGCTAAAAAATATAAATGTATGCGTAGTATTACATAATAGTTTAATAGTATTATAAATATCTGATACAAGACTACACTAACCTACACATGTTTTTATTTTAATGTGTAAATATCGTGAAATTATGTATAGCGATTTTCCGTATGAGTCAATGCAAATATCGACGATTTAAACAGTGATACTTGGTTTATTTATACCGGGGACACTCATAAATTATATAATTCTACTAATGAGTTTCATCGGTAGTTTCGATGCAAATATCGATATTTAGATTTATGTATTATTGATTTGTTAATACCGGCACCCTTTTAAATAATTTTGGGATTTTTTTATAAAAATAAATTTGATTAAAATAGTTCAAAAAAATATTCAGTATAAATATAACAATGACAACAATCACTTCAAATCACTGGAATCAAATTTCCAAATATCTGCAATCATTAGAGGACAATCCGTATCTCGACGAATTAAAGGCAGAACTTAACAATCAAAAATTAAAAAAATTAACTCAAGGATTTAATAACGATTATAAACTATGGATACAAAATCTCATAAATAACGGTATATTCAGTGAAAAGTGGATTGATACTATTAACAAAAAATTCCCCGATGACTCGCTTATGAAATATTTCACTAGTTATATAGAAACAAAAGTCGATTTGGGAAACTTAGATAAACTTAAGAAATGCACTTCAGATAATATTCTCAATGAAATTTCTGATAATGCTTCTTCTGAAATTGGCGAATCTTTTAAACCTTCAGAATTACAATATGTTACTACTACTGGTGTTGGTGAAATTAATGCTATTATGGATTTTAAATCTATTTATGATGGTATGAATGTCCCTGATAATATTGTCGAAGACCATACTGAAGATGGCGACCCTATCTTCTTTGAATCATGTATTGGTAAAATTATTGGATGTAAATATGGTGATTTCCCAATTAAGGGTTATATGAAACAAAAGAAATCTAAAAAACAAAAAAACTTTTATAATTGCGGCACTTTTATTGCATGTTTATCTAGAAATAAAACCGCTAATATTAAAATTTTTAATAACGGTCAATTACAATTAACCGGTGTCCCATCTCCTGATGATGGCAAAAAATCTATGAATATTATTCTTAACTTCTTAAAAGATATTAAGGGTTCCGCAATTATGAAGGATTCTACTCCTGATACTATTGCTGATTATTCTATAAAAAATTATAATACTGTTATGATTAATACATATTTTACATATAGTTTTAATATTAATCGTGAAGTTTTATACGAAATCTTATTAAAAAGATATAAATTAAATGCTGTTTTTGACTCTGAATATCCTGGTGTTCGAATTTATTACTTTTATCATGAAAAAACTACTCATACCTCTTATGAAAGCACCTGTAAATGTGAAAATAAATGTAAAGGCGAAGGTGATGGTTTAGGCTCTAATAAATGTCGTAAATTATCTATTGCTATTTTTCAAAGTGGGAAAGCTATTATTGCTGGAGGTTGTAGTGATATTAAACCTATTCAATATGCATATGAATTTATTAATAAGATTTTACGTCAAGTTGTTTTAGAAATTAAAAAAACACCTGCTCCTGTTTTAGAAAAGAAAATTAAAAAGAAACCTAAAAAATTAATTTATTTACAAAAAAATAAAATTATTAATGATTCTAATTATCAAAAATTATTAGCATTAAATATATAATTACTACTTTTTTATGATTCATTATTTACAAGTATATTTATCATATTTCCTATTTCTTCATCTAGTATCATGTCCATTTTTATTTCTGTATTATTACTTAAACCTATATTTACATATTTTACTAAATTATAAATTGGTTCAAAATATTTCAAAATATCTAAGTTATATGACATATTCAGACTTTCTATTTCCGATTTTATATACACATGTGTCTTTATATTGGATTGATTTTTATTTTTTTTTAGTTTAGAAATCATCGATATTATTTTCATTTTATTAGTAATGTCATCTATTTCATCATCAAATGATTTTATTGGATTTATTGCCATTTCGGAACCATTCGACAAGGATTTAAAATTAACTACATTGTTTTCATTTGTCTGAATATTTATTATATTTTTTGATTTGTTTGAATCTATTAGTATATTCACTAAATCACGAAATTTTATATGATTTGTTATCATTTCAACATCATAATCATAATTATAAAAATCCATATCATTTAAGAATTGTTCTCCATGTATTATTAATTTTGTAATTGAATTTAATTTATTATTTTGTATTGAATTTTTTATAATATTTAAATTATAATTATCATCAATTTGAATATTAAGTTTTGCATTTATTTTTAAATGTTTTGCCAATGATTCTATATTTATTTTTATTGTGCAAGATTCAATTAAATTATAATTTATAAAATCTTCCTTTTCAATATTATATTTTATAAAATATTGTTCATTATAATTTTTAAATTCCCAGCAATATTTATCTATATTTATTATATAATATTTGCTAATACTTGCTAAAATATCTATAATTTTACTACATTTTTCTGTTATTAAAGTTCCAGTAAATAACATTTATTTTAATTTTATTTCATATCATACAATAAATATTTAAATCAAATTTTATTTTAATATAATAAGTATATATTAATGACTCCTGAAGAATTAAAAAGAAATGCCGCTATTTTAGAAATATGGATTTTAGTTGCTATAGGTATTTATTGTATTCAAAAGAAATTAGTCGATAACTATATCGAAGCCGCTAAAGAAAATATTAATGAAACCAGACGTAACCCTTTTATGATTTTTTTAGGTGGTTCTGTTGGATTATCCGGTAAATCCACGTTCAATAATATCATCGGGGAAAAAATTACTGCTATTTTTAAAGAATTTTTATCATTCTTAACACCCGTATTTACCATGTTTTCTGGTATTTTTAAACAATTCCAAGACTCTATCAATGGTATCCGTAATATTTTAGCACCAATGAGAGATTTCTTTAAAACTTCCGCTTCTATCTTTTATAACCAAATTCAAAACTTTACAATTGGTATTATGTATTCTTTACATAAAATCAGAGATACTATGAAAAGAACCCTATCTGGTTTTAATTTATTATTTCATACCTTAGAACATAGCAAAAATACAATTCAATCAATTGTCAATTCTCCACCCGTTGATTTTGCATTTTCGGCTATCGGTAAAGTCGATTGGTTGTATGGCAAAGCGCGTCGTTTTAATTTTTGTTTTGACGGTGATACACTTTTAGAAATGAATGACGGTAAATTTAAGGCTATTAAACACGTGGGTCTAGGTGATGTATTGAAAAATAATAATACTGTTATTGGGACACAACTATTTCTCAATAATAGTCGATTATATGATTATAATCAAATATTAGTATCTGGTAGTCATTTAGTTAGTGAATATGAAAATCGTGCATGTGTATGGAGACGTGTTGATGAAACATTTACTGCTTCTATTACAAATAAAACACCTTTACTAGTTTATTGTTTGACTACTAAATTAAAAATTATTCAAATTAACAATACAATATTTAGGGATTATTCTGAATCAAATGATAAATATATAAATATGAATATTAATAAACTTATTTTAGAAGATTTAAATAAAAATACGACTAGAGATTTTAATCCATATCCATCTAAATTAATCGAACATGGTTTTCATCAAAATTCGCTTGTTTGTTTAAAAGAAGGGCAAATGAAATATATTAAAGACATTAATATGATGGATAAAATTAACATTAAAGATAATATTAATTCTTCTTATATGAATTATGTTATTGGTAAGATTGAATTATTACCTGAATATTTTGATTTATATGAACATAATGGTATTATTGTATCTTCAAATACAAAAGTTTTAGAGAAAAATATATGGATTAATGTCGAAAATTCCAAGATATTTAATAAATTAAAGAACAATGATATCGAAGATAAACCTGAAAAGATTATCAATATTATTACTGAAAATGGGACTATTAATATTTTAGATAATAAAGGTGTTGAAAACGTATTTAGAGATTATTTAGAAACACATGACGAAAATACGATTAAAAATATCGAGAATTTAGTGAAAAAATGTCTGTAAAAATTTATAACATAATAATAAGTAATTATATCATTATGTTAGAAAAGTTAATATTAAATTATAAACCAATTATGAAAATATTCTTATATTCATTGATTTTTATTATTATTGGTATTGGTTTATCATATAAAATTATGCAAGAACATGTTAAAGATAATTGGCAATTTTATAGGTCTAATCCATTAGTTATGCCTTTTGCAGGTATTTTATATCAACCAACTGATATGTCTGCTTGGGAATTCACCAAAGAAAATTTTATGAATGTTATATGGACTGCTGTGCAAAAATTCTTGAATATATTGTTAAGTCCAGTTTATTCTATTTTGGAGATGTTCATTAAAATGTTAAAATCCTATTCATTAGTGTTAGATAAGATTAGGTCTCAAATGGCGGTTATGCGTAATTTCTTATTTAAAATCTTTGAAGGTATGTTTAAAAGGCTTCAAGAATCAGCAGCTGCATTGACATTTTATTTTTTGAAGATGCGTGAACAAATGAAACGTTCATATGGTCTTCTTAATCTATTAATGTCTAGTGTTGAACATTCATATATCTTTATGGAATCACTTGTTAATGGTCCGGTAGGTATGGTTGGTAAATTTGCGGAGGGTTTTGGTGTTGCTATGTCTATTTTCACTTTTGGCGCTGCTGGTGTCCCTGTTTGGCGCAATTCATTGTGTTTCCATCCACTTACTCCAATTGAAATGAATGACGGCACTTTTAAGACTATTGATGACGTGCAAACCGGTGAGTTATTGAAAAATAACAATATGGTCATAGCTGCTATCGCGGCTGAAGTATCGACGCCTATGTATAGAGTTAATAATGTGATTGTTTCTGGGGACCATTTGCTATTATTTGAAGAAGAGTGGATACGTGCGAAAAATCATCCATTTGCTGAATTAGTTGATTATGATGCCGAATTTGTCGTATGTTTGATTACATCAACCGGTGAGATTTGCATAAATGGATTAAGATTCAAGGATTATTTAGATACACATTGTAGATTTACATACCGTAAAATTAGAAATGTGATTGAAAATAATTTAAATCATATAGATGAAATAATTGATTATAAAGGAAGGGTCGAAGGGAAAACTTGGTTTCCTTATAATTCTTGTAATTGTTGTAGTGATTTATTTACAGGTATTGACCCTAATATACCAGTTGATGGTCGAGATATAGTTGGCAAAGTTGATATTATGAAAAATACGCTGAATATTTTTAATGTTGAAGGACGTCATTTATCGGGTAATGTATTAATTTTATATAATGGGAAGTGGATACGTGTATTTGACCATCCAGAGGCGATTTATGTCGGATTAAATAAAAAACAATTAATTCACTATATAACTAGGGATGGAAACATACGTTTAGATAATGGGATATTGATTAGGGATTTTACAGAAATAAAGGATAAAGAAGTATCACTACTATTAGACAATATTGTTGATAAAACATTGTAAAATGGACAGTCAATTTTTAAATATCAACATAACAAATATATCCCAAAACTCTCATATGTTTTATAAAATGATTATTTAAAGAATAATTATAATATTATTAATAAATATGAATTCTGATAGTAATATATCTGAATCACAAGCTAATTTAAATGTTAATTCAAATTCGAAAAGTGAATACTATAAAAAATGGTATTCTGAAAATAAAGCTACTAAATTAGCATATCAAAAAGAAAAAATAAAATGTGAAAATTGTGATGTAATGATATCACGTGTTAGTATGCCTGACCATAAAAGAAGTGCAACACATTTAAAAAATGTTGAAAAGGCAAACAAATATAATAATAATAAATTATTTGAAAAATTAGATGAATTAGATTCAAAATTTAATGAGATAAAAGAACTTTTAAAAAAGGAACAAGATGGAATGGTATAAGTTAAGAAATTGTAAAGTGCGTTCCGTTCCAGAATTTAATTTACTTAAGTATAGTATATAAAAAACATAATGTCATTTATGTATTATACAAAAGACTCAGATGAATATTTAAACTTATTAAATAGTTTTAAAGTTGCTGACAAATTACAAACATCTATAGGATTATTTACATCAATTGAACAGACTCATAAATTATTATCATTTGAATGGAATACAGTAAAGAATGATTCTATTAAAAATACTGAATTATATGAATTTGAAGATATGACTAAGATATTTATTAGACCACATTTTGATATTGATTTTAATTGGAATAAGATAAATGAAAAACTAGCAAATGATATTAAAGAACTTGCTTTATATAAAATTAAAGACCACTTTGATGTATCAATTGATGATATATCAATATCAGAATGTCATAGAGATGAAAAATGCTCTTTTCATATGGTTATTACTAATATGATGACTACAATGGAATCATTAAGTAAATGGTCAAATGATTTTAAACAAGAATTAGAAATGGACCATTTTGATTTATCAATATACAGATTAGGATTAAGTAAATGGAGAATGTTAAATACAATTAAAAAAGTGACTAAAAATAAAAAATATACTGAAATAAATGCATTTAAAAAAATTTCCAATCATGATGATTTAGATTTTTTTATTACTTATACTAATCCTGAAACTATGAAAATAATAATTTATAATTCTAAAAATTATACTAATAATTTACCTAATTTAAAAAATGAGATAAATTATAATATATCGAATATTGATGATATTTTATATAAATTAGACTTAATTAATCCAAATCAAGTTGAAAATTATAATGATACAATTAAATTTATTTGGAGTTGTGTATCTAGTAAATCTGAATTAATTATTAATAAATGTAGAGATATTTGTAAATTAAATAAAAAATATTATGATGATGAATCTTGGTTTGATAAAATAGTTGAAAGTTATGATGATAAAAGTAATTTTACTATTGCAACTGCATTATATATGGCTAAAGAATCTAATCCTGAACAATTTAAATTAATTACTCAGAAGTATAAATATTCAGATGAAAATACAGATTTATTATATAATGCAATTAATAAAAATTCCGATTATCCAATAGCTAAATACTATTGTTTTAAATATCCTAATACGGTCCTTGTATATAAAGGTGATATGTATTATTATAAAAATGGATTTTGGAGATTTATGGATGATAATAACTTTTCAATTAAGAAGACATTAGCAACAAGTTTTTATGATATATTTAATAATGAATTAATAAAATTAAAAGAAGAACAAAATAAATTAGATGATAATGATGAAAATAAAAATAAACGTAATTTATTAAAATTTCAAATAACTAATCTAAATAAAATATGTTATAAATTACATAGTAGTGGTAGTAAAGAATCATTAATTAAAGAAATATGTGTTGCATCTTCGAATGAGGATATACATTTTGATGAAAAAATAAATTTATTAAATTTTAATAATGGGACATTAAATTTAGATACAAATGAATTTAAAGAACATGACCCATTAGATTATATAACTAAAATTATACCATTTAATTATAATCCAAATAAATATTCAAATAATGAAAAGAATAATATAATAAATAAAATAGCCTCTATTTTTCAATTAAAAGAAGAACTAGATTATATATTATGGAGAATATCTAAATGTTTTAAAGGTGGTAATTATTTTCAAGAAGCAATTTATTGGATTGGTGAAGGAAGAAATGGTAAAGGTATATTATCTGATTTAGTATCTATTGTATTTGGTTCATATTATGAAACAATGAATATATCATATATAACATCAATAGATAAAAATGCGAATAGTCCTAATGCGGAATTATTAAAATTAAAAGGATGCAGAATAGTTATTATTAATGAACCTGATAAAAATCAACCAATAAATTCAATTAAATTTAAGTCTTTAACTGGCAATGATTTGATATCAGCAAGAGATTTATTTAAAAAATCTACTCAATTTATAAAATTTAAACCACAATTTACTCCATTTTTTCTTACGAACTCAACACCATCATTCACTACTTTAGACGATGCTATAATTGCTAGATTATGTATTGTTAATTTTCCATTTTATTTTGGTTATCCAGGAGATAATAAATATAATATTAATAATCCAAATCATAAATTACGCAATAACAATTTACTTAATGAACTAACTGAAAATATTGAAATATTTTTACATGTATTATTAGATTATTTTAAAATAAATAATTTAGATAAACCAAATAGTATAGTTAATTATCAGAAAAAAATGATATTAGAAATAAATACTGTTGCAGGATTTTGTGCAGAAACAATTGAAGATGATTTAAATAATGGAAGAATTGGTATTGCTGACTTATATACTTATTTTAAAGAATCACCATTTAATACAAATAATATAAGTCAAAATTTATTTACTGAAAAAATTAGAAAAATTTATCCTCTTAATTTTTCAGATAAAAGATTAAAAATAAATAATAAATTACAATATTATTTAAAAAATAAAAAACTAAATCAAGATATACTAAATCAAATTTCAAACAATATATCGGATTTATTAGATATTATTGAAAGTGAAGAAGAATAATTTTTTAAACAAATCAGAGTTTAAGGTTCTATTTGTTACTTTGATATTTTTAAAAAAATTGATTTTATTTATATTAAACAATATATAAATAAAAATAATATTAATTAATTATAATAAATGCCACCAAAGAAATCTACTAAAGTTAAAAATTCTGTTCAAGAAACTTCTAATAATCAACAAATTGAAATTATTCCTCGTCCTAAAAAGGATTTAATTAGCAAATTCCAAGTTTTAATTTATAAAGCTAATGCTGATAATGAAAAAACCGCTGTTTTTAAAGTCCGTCAATACGAAGATATTATTAAA
>JACCDX010647327.1_pt1 | contig 24934 bp, 30 predicted proteins | sample 7449681 | NCBI WGS metagenome assembly JACCDX01 (sample SAMN15323450, study PRJNA562643) | freshwater metagenome | isolation source: river surface water | place: USA:Blue River Watershed | collected 2017-08-18
ATTTATATTTTTTTTAATATTATTATTTTTATTATTATTTTTATTATTTATTTTATTTTTATTAACATTATTATTTTTTTTACTATTTATTTTATTTGAAAAATCAAATAATTTATTTTGATCATATGGAATATTATGAAAATTTCTTTCTGTTGGTATATTTATTTTTTTTGACTTAATTTGTTTCATTTTATAATTATTTATTATATTTCTTATGAGCATATTTCTATATTCAATAATATTCATTGGTTTAGATGGAGCTGTTTTTTGAGTATTATCTTTAAAATATTTATTATATATGTATGAATTTTTTGGTACTTGTACTATTGGTTCTTCTTGCATTTGTGTTTCTGTTTTTTCATTCATAAAATATAATTTCCCTTCGACAGATTGCATACCTAAATTTTTTATAATATCTTCGTATGTTATTTTATTTTGGGTTTGAGTTTTTTTCATGGGATATTCTTTGACTGTCATATCTATATTATTTTTACTTTCCATAATATATTATTTATTATTATTTTAGAAAAATTATAATTTATTTGCTAATTTTAAAATAAAAATAAAAATACAATTATATTAAATGTCAACATTTAGAAGATATGGTGGATTAAATTATTCTGCAAATAATAATATTACTAAAAGTTTTATTAATAATTCTGAACAACTTAATGTCAATAATTATTTTGGGCAAACAAATTCCAAAGAAGTTTTTCAATCGCATATTGATTTAATCGGAAATTCTATACTACATACTGGAACAATTTATTTTCAAGATGGAACATCAATTAATAGTGCTCCACAACAAGGAATAACTGGTTCCCAAGGACTTCCTGGACCAACTGGTTCACAGGGTCCTACTGGTACTGGTATAACTGGACTTCATGGACCAACCGGGTCTCCCGGTTCTACCGGATCTCCTGGACCTACTGGATCTGAAGGACCTACTGGTTCACATGGACCTACCGGATCTGAAGGACCTACTGGTTCACATGGACCAACTGGACATAAAGGACCTACTGGGTCTGAAGGACCTACTGGAGCACAAGGACCTACAGGACCACCTGGACCAGTTGGAACAAATTATTGGATCGGAAACACGGCATATGCTGGTTTAACTGGAATATATTATAATAATGATATAACTGTTATTTCATCATCTGGTAATACTGCAATATATTTTAATGTACAGGCAACTACATCAAATGTTGTTACAACAGGTACTATGACTGCTGCAAGTTATAATGCATTATCTGATAATAGAATTAAGACAGATATTAGTACTATAGAAACAAACCAATATTTTATAGATAATTTAAAACCAGTAATATATAAAAATATACTAACAAATAATTATGATCTGGGATTTATTGCACAAGAATTAGAAAAAGAGTTTCCATTTTTAGTTACAAAATCAAATACAGAAAATGGATATTATAGTATAAATTATAATGCGATAATTGCTTTGTTAGTTAAAGAAGTAAAGGAATTAAAATCAAAGGTAAGTGATTTAGAAATATATAATAAATAAAAAATTGAATAATTAAAATACTAATATAAAGACATTATCACATAATATATAATGATTAATCCAGTTTTATCAGTTAGAAATAAAAATAGTCGTGATGATTTTATACGATTTTATAATAAAGGACATAAATATGAAATAATGACAGATCCTAATTCAAAATACACGTCTGTTACAACATGGTGTCACAGTCATTTTCCAAAATTTGATCCAGATGCAGTTGTAAAAAATATAATGAATTCAAAAGGCTGGGGACCGGGGCATAAATATTGGGGTCAAACAGCAGAAGAAATAAAGGCAAGTTGGAAAAATAATGGAACAAGTGTTGCTGAAGCGGGCACAAATTTACATGAACAAATAGAAAATTTTATGAATGATAAAAGATTTCAGTTTGATTATAGTCAAAAAGAATTAGGTGAAATATATATTACAGATAATAGACACAAATTGAATGATTTACCGAAAGAATGGCAATATTTTATTAATTTTGTTAAGGATTATCCACAATTAAAACCATATAGAACGGAATGGATGATTTATGATGAAGATGTTAAATTGGCTGGTTCAATTGATATGGTATATGAAAATCCGGATGGAACATTATCTATTTATGATTGGAAACGTAGTAAAGAAATAAGTAAAATTAATACTTTTAATAAATTTGCAACAAATCCATTAATAGGGCATTTTCATGATACAAATTTTTGGCATTATTCATTACAATTAAATACATATAGAAAAATATTAGAAAGTAAATATGGTAAAAAAGTTACGAAATTGTGTTTGGTGCGTTTGCATCCGGATGCAGACAGTTATGAATTATTAGATGTTCCTTTGTTAGATAAGGAATTAGAATTATTATTTGAAGAAAGAAAAAATACTTTATAATTTAATTAATAAAAAGACTTAAAAATATAATAATATTAATATTATATTAAATGACATATAATATAAGTGAAATTTTATCATTATTTACTTTATTTTCTTTTTTATTTGCTGGAATAATTGCAAAATATAATCCAGATAAACTTAATGTACTAATACAATTATGGAATTTTATTTGTGAAAATAATCCGACGTTATTAGATTATGGATATATAAATAAGCCTCAAAAAGAAGAAAAAGAAAAAGAAAAGGCTGTTGTTATAAAAGAAGAGAATATTAAACAATTAGAAGATAAATATGTAAATACATATCATCAAAAATATGATAAAAAATTTAGTACATTTCCAAATGAATATTGTTTATCAAATGAAGAAAAGGAAAAAATAGTGTCATTATCAAAATCAATGAAAATAAATTTAATAGAAAAATATAATCAAGAATTAAAAGAACTAACAAATAATTTAAATAATATACAAAAAATAATTGGTTCTGGTGGATTAGAAACAAATGAAGGAATAACATTATTATTAGAATATTTTAAATTAACTGAAGAATATGAAGATGATTCTGATGATATAGAATTAGATGAATGTTGGACAGATTTATTAATAGATAAGGGAACTTATGAAATAGAATTAACAAAATTAAATGAGATGACGGAAACATATAATAAATCAGACGAAGATATTGAAAAAGAAGCATATGAATTGGTTGTTAAAGAACATTTAAAAAAATATATAAATAATTATATTTTGGAAACAACACCTTTAGGTAATATTTATATGCGTTATAATTTAGAAAATAGTTCATTTGAATATTTCAGTGATTATACAATTCCATATAGATACTTGGAATCAGCTGCAAAAAGATATGTAATGACATTTTGGTGTAAACCTTTGTATATTGATTTAGAAGAAGAATTAAAGAAAGAATATAATTTACAAATTCCAGCAATTAAACCAACAAAAGAAACTTTAGAAATAATGAATAAAGTACAAACAAAAAAAGGTACAAATACATCTATATCAAATTCACAAATTAAAACAAAACAAAAAAGTGACAAACAACAGTTAAAAGAAAATGCAAATCGTTATACATGGGAAGGTCGTTTACATGATTTTTGTCCATTAAAAAAAATAAGTAGAAAAGTTGTTGATAAAAGATTAAATTTAACTTTTTCTGATTTTAAACGTATGCAACAACAAAATAAAAAATAGTTATAATATAGTTATGAAATATAGAACTAAAAGAAGAAATAAAAGAAAAAATATAACGAGACGTGGTGGAGGAAATTTAGTTTTAAAATCTTCCCCAAATTTGGCATCAAATGTTGCTATGTTTAGTTCAGCATTAGCTCAAGGGTTGAGCAATATTACAGCCTCTGCTATAAAAAAAGGTGCTGAATTATTGGTACCAAATGTGGACGTTAATAAACCTGTATCACAAGTGTTACAAGAATCAAAAGATGAATTAAAAAAAGTTGCTAATGTATTAAATTCTCCTATTGGAGAAGAATTAGTTAAAGAAGCATCAGAAATTGGGGAAAAAGTTGTTGATGCAGTTGAAAAACCATTTGAAGAAATAGGTGATAAAGGTATGGCCTATATTCAAAAACAAATTCCAGTTGTTGAAGATATGGCAAAAACAACATTATTTGGATTACCAGTTATTGGGTCCGCAGCAGCTGCAGCTGAAGATGCTTTAGATGTTGTTCAAAGCGTTGAAAATACTATTGCAACTGGATCAGATATGCTGCAATCCGGTGAAAAAATGGTAACAAATTTACAAAAACCATTGAATGATGCATCAGAATTATATTCAAAATATCAAAATGCTTTACAACAACCATTATCACAAATGAATAATTATGTTGATACAAATGTAAATAAATTTAATAATACAATTGGACCAAGTGTAAATAAATTAAATAATAATATGAAGCAATTACAACAAGCAAAAAATATGATAGGTGGACGAACACGTAAATCACAACTACAATTTTTAGCTCCAACAAAATTTATGTATGGTGGTTCAAGACGAAAAATAAGAAGAAATAAATTAAGTTATTTTTGAGTTTTAAGCCAATCGATATAACCATTACTTTTTAATAAATTAAAAGAAGTACCAAGATGTTCTAATGCAATAGTGTAAGCTTTTTGTTCAAATTTATCAAGATGATTTAAATACTTTAAAATAAGTTCTTGAATATCCTGTGATTGATCATTATAATTAGGAGGTAAAGGTAATTCAGTCATATTTATATTTAATTATGTAATAATCTTTTTATTATATAATTAATAAAAATCAATTTTTTTATCTCATATAAGTTATGTTTGGTTGATTTCTTCCATAATATGTTGCTGTAAAAGCAGTTTTCATTAAATTATTTGGTTTTATCGCACTATTATTTAACATATTTGTTAGTTGTGTTTCTATTTGATATCCATTATTTAACAAATAACCTATAAAATCATTTAATTCATTAGGAGACATCAAATCACCACAATTATAACCTTTAAAACCAAAAAAATTAATTAATGCTAAGCCACATTTATCTATAGGATTACATGAAGAAGTATATTTTTGATAAGGTGATAAATCAGCAAATTGAACACGGCGCACAAATTTTTTTAAAGGTCCTTGAGGAAATCCATTAATAACCAATATATTTTTATAACATTTAGTATAAGTATCATAAAAAGGTCTAGAAGAAATGGTAAATGTTTTAAGATTAGACATTTTATATATTACATAATAAATAAATTTTCTATTTTTCTTAATTCTTCATTTGTTAGTCTAATACCTTTTATAACCTTAAAAATATTATCTAAAATATTGTGTGCTAATGTTAATTTAATAGATTTGCCTTCAATATAAAAATTAATTACTGATAATAATAATTTATATATTTCTTCATTTGATTTATCATAGATAATCATTTTTTTTATTTTAGGTATTATTGTTTCATAGTTAATAGCTCTAATATTTTTTTCTAATTCCTTCCTTTCTTTTTCTTCTTGTGCTAATCTTTCAATTTCTTCAATTTCCTTAATTTGTTGCATTAATTCAAATTCTTCTTGAGATTGAAGTAATATTTGCTCCAAATCTTTATTAGCTAAATCTTCTAAGCTTTGTTTTACAGCACGATCATAATCAGATAAAATAATAGGTTTATCATAATTATTATCATCTAATAATGTCATCATTTTAGAATTATCTGCTGGTCTAATATAATCTTCTTCTTCCATATTTATAATTATAATTTTTATATTTTTAAATCAATATATTCAATTTTTTAAAAATATATTAAATAATATTTAATATTATTAATAATAAATGGGAAAAACATTTCGTAAGGGAATTTCAAATTTACGTAATATAGAAAAAACTTATCCAACAAAAAAAACATTAAACTCAAATGATAATAATAATAATAATAATTCTTGTAAATGTACAGAATTAACTTATAGTAAAGTAGGAAATATTCCAAATATGGAACACAAATATTTTAATGACGAAAGTTTAAATAAAAATTATAATTATAAATGGTCATCAAATGAAATATCTCCATTAGATAGTATTAACACAATAATAAATGAAGGAAATAAAAATGATAAATATTTAAAATCATGTAAAAAACAAATGGAAAGAAGAGGAAAATTTGAACAATTTATTGGTCATAGAAATTAAAAAAAAAATTGAAATACTAATATTAATGTAGTACATATGATATACATAATAAGCAAAAGTAATATGTCTATTGAAAATGGAGTTAATTTATTATATTCTAACGATATTGTTTATTCCAATCTTAATGAGTTTGGAACAAATGATAATAGAATTAATCAACAGGGACAATGCAAATCAGAATATTTTAATGGTAGATCCGATATTATTATTAAATCCGATACCGAGACCACCGATGAACAATGCGTTTCTAATGCATCACATCAGAATACAGTAATTACACCAATATATAGATTTAAATTTACAAAGGATTTTATGGATGAATTATATCAATTTTCAAAAATTCATCAATATGATGATAGAAAGGATTTTAAGGAGGCTTGGTCAGAATGGCTAGAGGATAATTCAGATATGATAGAAGAAGAAACAGAACGAATAGTAAATTTGGGGTTTCAAGGAGATGTATTAGATAAAATGTTTAAAAGTGCTAGATATTATTTTAGAAAAAAAGGTACGGAACCTAAAGAACCAGTACAAAGAAGAAAATATATAAGTATAGATAAATCATTATTAACTTTAATGGATGAGCATATAGAGGAAAATTTAGGTACAGCTGGTTTTCAACCGAAAACAGGTTATCAAGAATTTTGTGAAAAAAATGAAGAACTAATAGATAGAATATATCAAAATTATGTTATAAATGGATTAAATGATAAAGATTTAATAAATGATAAAATAAAGAAGACATATAAAAACAGATATTTTATTTCAACATTAAAGTAAAGATAAACTAACAAAAAGTATTTAAATATAACGAAAGAATATTATGTATTTGTAAATGATAAATATATTTTTTTCCCCAATAAATAATAAAAAAATTCTTCAATCTAAAAAAAAATCAGAAAATTTGTTAGTTTCTTTTAATTTTCATTCTAAGAATGAAACAGAAATATTGGATAAACTTTATTCTTTACCAAACTATAACAAACTATTTTATGTACCATATGATTATAATTATACTTCATATGCTAAATATCTTCATAATAATGAAGACGACATTTATTCTTTAAATGATGGACAAATAATTGGAAATAATATAAAAAATATTCTCTTTAAATTAGAAAGTCGACAATTAATATATTTTGAAAGCTATTTAAAGACGTCACGAGAACCAATTATTACTAAATTAATTACAGGATTTGAAACCATATTATCATCTATTAATGAATTGGATAATTTTCACATAATTCATGGATCTATAAATTTAGACAATATAATTTATGATACACAATTTGGACATATTTTATTAACAAATTTTAAACAATCATTTATTTTAACTTCTAAGGAAAATTTGGAAAAACAAATAACAGAAATAAATTATGATAATCATTATTTACCAATTGAATATCATATATTATCTTTTATAGTAACTAACAAATGGAAAAGTTTATCGGAATATAATATTGATTATATTATTCAACAATATACAAAAAATAACGTATTACATAAATTCAATAAAAACATTTTAGATGAATTTGTTAGTTCATCTTTAAAATATTTTCAAAAATATGTTAATAAAAATATTGATGAAGTTTTATTAGATATTTATAAATATAGTTTTACTTGGAATAATTATGGATTATGTTTTACTTTTTTAAATATATTAATAGATTTACATCATAATTCAACTAACAAATTTATAATTCTTTTTATGAAGTTGTTAGTTAATAATTTACATTTTCAACCAGATAAGAGACTTTCTTCTAAAATTCTTTTACAACATTTTTATTCTTTTTTAGATAATTTTTCTAAAAATGATTATATAGAATGTTTACATTTAAGCTTCAGCAGCATAACGTCTTCTTGATCTACGCATTGTTCTACGATGACGTCTAGATCCACGATGACGTTTAGATCCACGATGACGTCTAGATCTGCGTCTACGACCACCTTCCATAGTTTCTTCAATAATTTCGGTTGATTCAGGTGTAACAATAACTTCTTCTTCTTCAATAGGAGTAGATGTTACAGTTTCAGTTGTATCAGCACCGCCTTTCATCCATTTTTCACCTTTATCTTTTCTTTGCTTAGCACGATGAATTGCATCTTTGTAGCTAAGTTTTTCTTCTTTTTGGACCTTCTTAACGAAAGCAACCCAAGCTTTTAAGCTTTTGTTCATTTTTCCACCTGATTGAGTCATTTATATATTATTATTAGATTATTTTTTATAAAAAATTGAATAAAAATTAATATACTTATTCTTAATATACTTTAATGGGAAATATCATCAAAATGAATAAAATTAAACCTGACAATATTTTATCTTTAAAACTTCCTAAATCCGACATCATTTTTACACGTTATTTATATATTAAAGATGAAGTACAAATTGCATTATTATTATCTATATTAAATAAATCGGATGATGCATTATTTTGGGCTTATGAGTTATTTTATAGTGGATTTTATAAAGGGTTCTTTGATTTTATTTGGAAAGTGTATTATGATTTCTTTGCTACTCTTAATCCATCATATGAAGATTATTTACTTATGAAACAACAAGAATATATTAATAAACAAGATGATAAAATTGTTAGTTGTATTGTTCAAGATCTTTTAATACGTAACTTTAATACTGATGTTTTTACTATGAGAATATATTGTAATACATTTAATATGGAATATTATCCTACAGGAAAAATAGATAAAACTCAAATTAAAAAATGGATAATTGAAAATGATTATAGAAATATATGTATATTTTTGCTACAATTACCAAATAATAGTGATTTTGTTAGTTATTATAAAATTATAATTTCTTCATTTCTTTGTAAAAATTCATTAATAGATAATTTTATAAAATTAATAAAACAAAATATTTGTGATCCTAAATTATTGTTAGTTGTAAAAACCTTAACATTATTTACAGAAAAACAAAATTTAATTGAAACAAAAAATTTTTATGTATCTGTTGAAGATAATGATATTGTTAATTATATTACTGTATCTGAATGTGATCCAAATAAAGTGTTACAAATTATTAGTCCAGATATTACAAATATAAATATGTTAAATTTATTTCAAATCAATAGACTAAAATATAAATCAGATGAACTAACAAATATGTATAATTATTATTGGTTATATCATGCTTCATTTTCACCAATATGGCATAATAGAATTAAAAAATATTATGGTTGGATTGATTATAATAAATTAGATATAAAATTTAAAAGTGATTACTATTTTGAAGAATTTTATAACAAATATAATTATGAACCAGATGAACAACCATTAACTATTAAACATAAATCTATTGGGACTATTAATACAGCATTTACATGGATTAATTTTTATGATAAATATAAAAATAATGGATTAATAGATGTTGAAAAAGATGAATTAGATGAATTAATTTTAGAACCAGTTATTTATTAAAATTTAAACTAACATAAAAATAAATATTTATTTTTATTAATTTTTTTGCGTGCATTTTAAAAAATATATTTTTACTGGCCTATTTTTTTGGCCGAGTCATTTCACTAATTTTTTAAAAGGCAAAATATTTTTAGAAAAAAAGTTGGAAAACCATATTTTTCTAAAAAGAAAAAGTATTTTATTAAAACTTAAAAAAATAATCTAAATAATTAATATAACTTTGTTATCATATATGCTACCAAATATTATCGATAATATTGTGCGATATTATAAAAATATATATTCTCATAAAATTTATTTAAAAATAAAACCTTTATGCTCGACAATCCCAATACCAATGATTTGCATCAGGTTTAATACCATATCTATAAATGATATCTTCAATTTCATCAGATGATAAATCTAAATCATTATATCGATTATCATCAGTTGGATGTAAACTAAAATATGTTAAAATAGCATGATGCCATTTGTCTTCGACATAAGACATTTCTTTTTTAGATAATTTTATTAAAGGTAATGGATGTTTATTATTAGAACTAGTACTCATTTTATTATTATAAAACTTTATCAATAATTAAATATCATTTCAATTTTTTTTAATAAAAAAAATTGAAATAAAATACAATATATAAAACATATTATATAAACTAATTATACAAAATGGTAAAAAATACTAGAGGAGGAAGTGGTCATAAAAAGTTTGCTCGTAAATTTGCAACAGCAAAAGCTAGTTCTAAACTTAGAACAGCTGAAGAAGAAGGAGAATTATACGCTATTGTTACTGCACTAAATGGTAACAATATGTTTACATGTCATTGTATAGATGGAGAAATTCGTCTTGGACGAATAAGAGGTAAGTTTGCTGGAGGACGTGGTAAAAGAAATAATTTATTAATGATGGGCACTTGGATACTTGTTGGATTAAGAGAATGGGATATTGGTACAGAGACAAATACAAAATCATCATCAACCATAACAACCAAAAAACAAAAGCTGCAAGAATGTGATTTACTTGAAGTTTATACTGAAAGTGATAAGTGTCAATTAATTGATAGTGAAGATGAACCTTGGGAAAGATTAATTTCTAATGATAGAAGCAGAAATACAGATAATAGTTCTTCTGCATGTGATATTGAATTTATGTCTGAAAAAGATATTGAAAGAGAAGAATTAATTAAGAAAATGAATTCTGAAACGGAAAAAAAGATATCTATGAATAAATCTTTGGAAGAAGATATTAATGATGAAGTTGAAGTTGATTTTAATGATATTTAAACATATAAAAAGAAAAAATATATATAAATAACAAACATAAAAATATGAAATTTTTACTGTTTTTTTTACTATTAGACGTAATTTAATATTTAATGAGTAAATATAATATATAAAAAGCCTGAACATAATAATAATGTAATTTCATCATCATCATTTGGACCCTTGCCCCCGGATAATGATGAAAATTGTCGTTTAATAATTAACCCGTTACTAACTTTTTTAGTGGCATTAGTAATGCCAAACCTGTTCTTTGATGCTTTGGCAAAGATACCATTTATTTTTGAATTATACTTTGTCTTTAATAAACTTTGTAATATACGCATAGCTGTTAATGGATATTACCTAACAAGTTTAAACAAAATAATTCAATTTTTTATTCTGCCTCCTGTAAAAATATATGTCGTGTAGTTTTAGGTTTCGCTATTTAATTCAAATAAAAATCTTTGCTGTTAGGAGACAATTATATTATATAATTTCTTTTTAAATTGTTTTTCATTTAAATACTTTATTTTATTCACACTTCTTTAAATTCAAAATTATATATTATATTAAAACTATTTAAAGAGAAATTAATATATTTAATTAGTAAATTATAATATAAATTACCCACAAAATAAATGAGTAATCCTTTTTTACAAAAATCTTCTAATAGATTTAGCGCTTTAAATGAACCATTTGAAGAAAAAAACACACAACAACATTTAAAAGACAAATCTAGTCTATCATATAATCGATTTAATAAAAAATCCACAAACACTATTGAAACAATAGAAGTTAAAAATGAAAAACCATTACAATCAGAAATAAATTTAACAGAAAATTTTGACACATTATTTCCGGAAACTATTGTTGTAAATAAAACCGGTTCTATACCTATTTTAAATAATAATTTTGTAAAAGCTTTAAATACTGAAATAATTAAAACAAATGAACCAAATGAACCAACGCCTGCTGAAATTAAAGAGTATGATATCACAACTGATCCAAATTATATTATGACAAAGGCTATTAATATTATGCAATATTATTGGGATCTTGATAAAAGATTTTACGATCATATGCATGGAGAAGGTGCTTATGATGAATTGTATTGTATGGATCCAATATATTCTGATAGTGATGATGACAGTGATGAGGAATATTATGAAGAAGAAGATGATACGGATGAATATTATTAAAATTAGTTTAGATTTATAATGTATTATATTATTTAATAATAAATTATGATTGATGAAGAAACAATTCAAGATTTAGATAATGATTGGATCGAATTATTTAATAAAAATGATGAAGAATTTAAAAACTATTATTGTGAAGATTTGTCGTTTATTAAAATTCATTCTATATACATAAATTCTATTAATGAAATAGATATAATTAAAGAAGAGAAATATTTATTTAAAACACAAGGATTATTATCTAAAGAAGAATTATTACAAATAATTAAAAATAATTCATTTATTAATGGACAAAAATATTCTTTATTTGGCATATTAAAATATAATATTGATATTAAACCAGAAAATTTAAAAACTTTATTTAAATCTAATAATAATAATTATTTTAATACTATTAAAAATATTGATGATATTCATTTTTCACAATCTATTTCTATGTTTCATGATATTAATGAATTATTTATACTTTTTCATCAATTAATTTGTATTCCTTCAAATAAACAAAATAATTCTATAGCAAATAATGGAACAAAAAAAATTTATATTAATTTGAATACTAATAAAAAGACTAAAAGAAAACTATATAAAGAGAGTAGATTATAATATTATAACAATGTCAAATTTTATGTCTTCTATTGTGGCAGCACTTGATAATTTTACTGTCTCTCAAATTGGTGAAAATGGTACTCGTGAATATGCTTGGTCTAATTCTTTTAAAGAGCGTATTGTTCAGCTTTCATTTCAATTAACCAGAACTAAAGATGAACAACAAATTAATAATTTAGCGAATTTTTATAAACAATTATTAATTGAAACTCAAGGAAAATACAATTCTAAGCTTATTTCTCGCGATGAATATCTAGAATATATGTCCATATTTTATCGCTTAATTGCACATACTAGAGATATTGTAGATGGTAAAGGTGAATATACTTTATCTTATATGTTACTTAATGTATGGGCTGAAAATTCTAATCAAGAATTATCTGAATATATTTTTAAAGAATTTGTCCTTAGCGATGATCCATCTGTTCATCCATTTGGATCTTGGAAAGATATTAAGGGTTTTTATAAATTTAATCCATCTTCACCTCTTATATCTTATGCAATTAAATTAGTTAATGAACAATTATACAATGATATTACATCAGAAAAGTTATCTTTAGTTGCTAAGTGGATTCCAAGGGAAAAGAGTGCACAAGGAGCATTATTTAATGCTTTAGCCACTGATTATTTTAGTATTTATATTAATACTGCTCAAACGGAAGAAGCCAGAAAACGCGCCATATTGAAAGCCAAAACCGATTATCGTAAATTAATTTCATCGTTAAACAAAAAACTTGATACTGTACAAATTAAACAATGTGCTAATACTTGGTCTGAAATTAAACCAGAAAACCAAACTTCAGTTACAATGCATAAACAGAAGAAAGCATTTTTAAATTTGAAAAAAGATGGCAAAACCGAAAGAGTTGACAATGATGATAGACGATCATGTGCTAAAACATTTACTGAATTTGCTGAAAAAGCTGCTAAGGGTGAAGTAGAAGTTAAAGGAAAACGACTTGGATTAGATGCAATGGTCCAAGATGCATTAAATTCTTCTCGTCTTTCTCAAGCAGAAAAGGATATTTTAAACGCACAATGGTTAAATAATAGTTTACAAACTGGTGCTTTAGGAAAAATGATTGCAATGGTTGATGTATCTGGATCAATGAGTGGAGATCCAATGAATGCTGCAATTGGTTTAGGTCTAAGAATTGCAGAAAAATCGATGTTAGGAAAGCGTGTTTTAACATTCAGTGCATCTCCAAAATGGGTAAATTTAGATGGAGTAGATAAGTTTATTGATATGGTTTCTATTGTACAACGTGCTGATTGGGGTATGAACACTAATTTTGCTGCCGCGTTAAATATGATTTTAGAGGCAATTATTCAGAATAAATTGGCAGCAGAAGATGTAGAAGATATGGTTCTAGTTATATTATCAGATATGCAAATGGATCAGGCAGATAGTAATTCAAAATCACTAATGGAAACAATTGAAAAATCATATGCTGATGCAGGAGTAAGAGTATGTGGAAAGCCATATAAAGCACCACATATTTTGTTTTGGAATTTAAGATCTACATCAGGATTTCCTACATTATCAACTCAAAAAAATGCATCAATGATGTCAGGATTTAGTCCAGCACTATTGAATTTATTTTGTGAAGAGGGAATAGATACATTACAAAGTTGTACACCTTGGTCATTATTTATTAAAAGTTTAGATAATGATAGGTATAAAAATTTAGATAATAAATTAAGGGAAGTTTTATGTTAAATTAAATCAAAAAATATATGCAATAAATTTAATATGATTTTAACAAATAAAAAACAAATAAAACCTTTAGATCAACAAATAAAAGAATTAAATGCAATAAATGTTGGATTAAAGGTTTCTTATCCAAATAAACAAACATATAATTCAGTTATACCATTAAATATTTTTCAAACATGGCATACAAAAAATTTGCCTCCGCAAATGCAAGAAACAGTAAATTATATTAAAGAAAATAATCCATCATTTAAACATTATTTATATGATGATAATGATTGTTATGATTTTATTAAATATAATTTTAGTCCAATAGTTTTAAATACTTTTAATTCATTAGTACCGGGAGCATATAAAGCTGATTTATGGAGATATTGTATATTGTATAAATTTGGAGGAATTTATTTAGATATAAAATATAGTCCAGTACAAAATTTTAATTTTTTAAATTTAACCGAAAAAGAGTATTGGGTATTGGATGCAAATGGAAAAGATATTTATAATGCATTAATTGTTTGTAAACCAAGCAATCCAATTCTTTTAAAATTAATTAATCAAATAGTTATAAACGTAAAAACAAGATTTTATGGTGTATCACCTTTATCTCCAACTGGACCAAATTTAGTTGGAAAATTTTTTTCAAGTAGTGAAAAAAAAAATTTTGAATTAAAACATTTTTTTTATATTAATTATTATAATAGATTTATATCTTTTAATGATTACATTATTTTTAAAAATTATAATAAATATATAGAAGAACATGATAAATATAAAAAAGTTCCTCATTATGAAATATTATGGTCAAATCATAATATTTATAAATAATTTATACCAATTTTTTTAATCTTTCTTTAGTCCAACCATCACTATCTTGTCCAGTAAATAAATGTTTCACAATATTTTTATGAAAATACTGATCATTAAATACAGTTAGTATTTGTTTGTTTTGATAATTAATATATTGTCTTTTATTTTTAAAAAATGGAAATTTATTTTCATATAAATATTTTTCTATTCCAGCAGTAAATGCCCCCGGACCAGTTAAAAAATGTATTATATGTTCTCCTTTAATTTCCTCTATATTTAATATTCTTTCAGTGGACAAATCAATTACATATTTAAGTATTTCAGATTTTGGTGGAGCAGAAAATATCCAATTACATAAATGTACATCATTTTCCGGAACAATATTTAATAAAGAATTTTGAAGAAAAATATTTGGATTTACTAAACATACAGTATCAGTATCCGCATATATTCCTCCATATTCATATATTATACAATATCTCCATAAATCTGCTTTCATAACTGCCATTGGTAAACGACAATATGCTTCATATGTTTTGCCTCCAACTTTATTTTTCATAAATTCTTCACATAATTCATCATTATAAAAATAATAATTAAATTCTTTTGTATATTGTAACCAACTTTTTACAGCAAGATTAGTTTTTACTTTATTTCTAATATAATCTATAGATTTATGTGTTTGATAAATAGTTTTTGGTATATTTGACATTATATTATATAAATATAATTAATGTCAAATTTTAACGGGTTATAGGAAAATTATCAATTTTATCTATATCATTTTTATATTTATCAAATAATTTTTGAAGAGCAGGAGTTATACTATTTAATGATGATTTTGGTTGTTTATATGCTATTGGAAATCCTTTTAATGGTTTTTTTAAAAATCTCGTTAATTTAGGTAATACGCTTGGATCAAAAAGTTCCCTCATTTTTAAAACTAATACATCTTTACGTGGTACTGTTGCCCAACTATTAAATTGATTAATCATTGCTTGTAATAAATTTTCATCTGACAAAGGTGTTTCTAAATTGTTTGTTAATTTTTGTTGATTTACTTTCCATATTTTTGGACCTCTACGTTTTACAGATAATAAACTTTTTATTGGATGAGAATAAAGATATATGATTGGTATACCCATATTTACATATGTTGGAAAATGACAAAATGATTTAGCATAAGGTACACATCTAATACTATAACCATTTTTTTCTAAAACATCTAATAATGTATTTGTAGCTGAACCTCCATAAGAAACTACACATAATTTCATTTTAAATTGTTTAATTAAAGGTCTTATTTTAGAAATTGGCATTATTAATTTTTTTTTAATTGTATTGTCTACTTTATTATTTTCATTTTGAATATCAATAATTGTGCATGGTTCTTTATTATTTTCAATTTCATCCTCATCTTCTATTAAACCTAAATTATCTTCCTCATCTACTTGCATTTCTTCCTCATCTACTTGCATTTCTTCCTCATCTACTTGCATTTCTTCCTCATCTACTTGCATTTCTTCCTCATCTACTTGCATTTCTTCATTATTATTATCAGATATTTCTAAAAATTCCATATATATAATAATAAATAAAAAATATATTAAATTTAAACTTAAAATTTAAATAAATAATTTATCTGAACTTATCATAATTCTTGCTTTATTTTTATTTATTGCTTCCATATGAAATGCTCTATGTTCACAATCTTCATATTTAGCATCTATATGTCCAAAATTAGGTGTTATAAATTTACCTTTTGATGTAATTAAATGCGCATAAAATAAATGTTTTGGTAATAAATCTATTCTAACATTTCCATCATATTTACAATTAATAAATTTGTCAGTTTTATATATTGAAAACCCATTAAATGATGATATACATTGTAATAATTCATCTTCTTTTAAATTATCTAATTGTTTATTTATATATGCTTGAATTAAATTATAATTATTATGCTTATTATTTGTAAAATGATTATAACTAAAACAAAATGGATATATTGATAATCCCCATATATCATAATACATTGGATTTGTATTAAATGATAATGCATCCCATTTACTTATTATAGGTTCATTTAAATATTTATTTAAAATATTTGGTCTTATTATTTTGCAATTAACGTCATCAAAATCCATCATAATAAAATAATCATATTTTTTTTCACTATTATATACATATTCTAAACATTTATTTCTTGCATATGCTATACGATGTGTTCTATATTTAGATATTAATTGTGAATTAATAAATAATATTAATTGTGGATTTTTTTTTTGATATTGCAATAATTTAGCTAAACTATTATCATCTGATGGATCATAAACAATAATAATTTTATAATCAACAAATAATTTTGATAATTCTTCAATATTTTTTAAAACTTTATCTAAATATGGTGCACAATTTCTAACTGGTCCACATATACATACTGAACAATTCATTTGTTATATTATAATAAATAAAATTGAATTATTTTACTTATTAATATCATCAATTAAACTAACAAATTATAAATGTATATTGCTTGTACTAGATTTACTAATACAACTTTATCAGAAAATATTTCTTATAAAAATACAATAAATCAACCAGTAATATATGGTTCTTCCGTAAAAATTAAGGATACATATGATAAGGGTTGTTTAATATTTGTTGCTGAAATGAATAATACAACAAATAAAATTGAAGGTATTGGATTAATACGTAATACATTAATTCCAGAAACTCATAAAATATATAAAAATTGTGAATATAATAGATATATTTATAAGGGTAATTATTGGCTTAGTCGAGAACAATTAAATAATTTGGATGAAGATATTGTTGAAATTTTAGATATTATATTATTTAAGGGTAAAAGTCATTTAAAAAGATTTATTGGAATAACAATCTTAACAAAAAAATTATTTACAAATTGGGCATTTGATTTAGATGATTTAATTAATAAAATAAAAAATGCATTTTTAAGACATTTTTCCGAAGAATTATTAACTTTATAATAATTAATAATATAGAAAAAATTCACATACTTATTATATGAGTGCTATAGATTATAATGTTGATAATTATACAGTAACGGAATTATTGGCTATATTAGGTTTAGATGATCCCACAATAAATGATATTGATAAACAAACTAACAAACTAATTCAACGATTTAAAACAGAAAATAATGCTAAATTAGTTCTTTTTTTTCAACAAATTCAAACTAAATTAAATAAATATATGAATAATCTAAAAACTTCTGGAGAAGATATTGAATATGATCCAAATACTGAACAAATAGATAAATGGTTTAAATATGAAGCTTTACCACAAAATGAACGTACTCAAAAAGATAAAATTACAAATCGTATCCAAAAAATAGATGTTTATGATAATCATCATGTTCCTATGAATAGAGAACAACTGGGTATAAATAATAATTTTCAGGTTGATGTAGCACAGGATACGCTCAATCCAAATCTTGAAAATATAACAAGTCGTTTTATAAATTTAGATAGTCAATTTCGTCAGGCATCTGGTGGTTCAGATACAACATCAACTGATTATACACTTGATTTATCTGATCCCTTAACAAATGTTTTAAATTTACGTCTTTATTCTTATCAAATACCATATACATGGTATACTTTTGATTATTCTTATGGTAATACATGTTTTTGGTTAACTAACAAAGGTAATTCTTATCAAATTAATTTAGAACCCGGCAATTATTCACCCTCTGATTTTTGTAATGCATTACAATTATCATTTGTTAGTATAGGTTTTAAATATTCTACTACTCCTTATCCAAATATTATAATACATAATCCTAATAGTGGTAAAATTAGTATTAATTTACAAGGTTGGATTGATCCATCTGGAAATATTATTGAGGGTATCGATCAATATAATTCAACATTTGATGCAACAATTAATCCATATTTTACTTTTTTTGATATTACTGGTCAAAAAATATGTTATAATAATGGTACAAGTAAATGTGTTAGTACAAGTAAAATTCAAACATTTGATAGTACATTAGGTTGGGCTATGGGATTTCGACTTCCAATTGTTCCCGTTTTTATTAATGGAAGTAATCCTGTTGCTGTTGCAAATCTATATGGCCCTAAATATTTAATACTTGTTATTGATGATTACAATCAAAATCACATTAATAATGGATTAGTAACCATTACAGAATTATCAAAGGCAATTTCAATGCCAAGTTATTATAATTCAAGTCAACCGCAAGTTTGTAGTCAAAATATTACAAATTTTCCGCAATTGTTTAATCCAAATATAAGTGGAGAATTAGCAAATGTTAATCCCGAAACGGCATTAGCTTTAGGTGTAAATCCAAATACATTTATAAATAGTATTATGGATAAATTAGATACAAGTGCTGGATCTGTGCCACAGGTGCTACCAAGTGCACCACGTACATTAACACAGGCCCAAATATATACAATTAATGAAATTATTAAAAATAGATCTAAGACAATTTCTTATCGAGAAAAAGCGCCAACAAACTCAGATACATTTGCACTTATACCAATAAAATATAGTGGATTAAAAACAGGAGATATATATGTAGATTTTAGTGGATCATTACAAGATAATAAACGTATTTATTTTGGACCAGTAAATATAGATAGATTACGTGTTAGATTATTAGATGATAAAGGTAATGTATTAGATTTACATGGTGCAGAATGGTGTATCACACTTTTAAGTGAAAATCTTTATCAGTATTAAAAATACTTTTTATATCTTTTATTATAATAATGATAAAAACATTATTAGGATATATTGGAGCATTTAGTCCAATATATATGTTTCTAATTACCTTACTTTTTTTAAGACATAAGAATTTATATTTTTTTTATTATATTTATGGTACTGCAACTAACATAGTTCTTAATTTATTTCTTAAACTTATAATTAAACAACCACGACCAAATGAAGATTATAAAGTTGTTAGTATTGCAACTGCAAATGGAGAACGATTTGGTCCGGATGTTTATGGAATGCCATCTGGACATGCTCAAAGTGGTGCGTTTAATTTTGCATATATTACACTTATTTTTCAAAATGCATCTTTATCATGTTTTTATCTTATAATTAGCTTTATTACTTTAGCCCAAAGATATATTTATAAAAATCATACATTATTACAATTGTTAGTTGGATTAATTATTGGATTAGGTATGGGTTATTCTGTTTTTAAATATACTAACACTTTAATTAAAGGACAACTAACACATAAAAAAGATGATAATGGACCCCTATAGTATGTTTGTTAAATTCTATATGAAAGGAAAATTCTCCTTCATATATATTTTAACATATCCATAATAAATTTATAACAATATATATTAATGTTACATAATACACTATTAACTCTTGGATTAGGAGCATTTTCAGGAGCTTTTGGAGGAGCTCTTGGACAATCAGGAGCAGAAACTATGTTACCCGGATTATTAATTTTAGGATTAGTTCCTAATTTTAAAACTGCTGCTGGAACAGTTCTTTTAGCAATTATTCCTCCTATTTCTATTTTAGCTGTTATAGAATATTATAAACGTGGACAAGTTCAAGTATATACCTCTTTTTTATTATTTATTGCATATTTTATTGCAGCATATTTTGGAGCATATTTAACCAATGACCTAACTAACAAAACTCTTGAAATTATTTCTGGATTTTATTTTATTCTTATAGGTATATTTTTTATTTGGAATTCAATTACAGGAACATATGGTGAAAATAAACATATTACACATATTTCTCACAGCAGCGGTTTTAAAAACTTATTCAAATAATAACAATATAAATATTTATACTTTTATTATATATTAATATGTCTAATTTAAATACAACAAAATGTAAAGGATGGACTAATCCATCAACATTATTTTATGGACCAAAAATTACATCTTTATCCAGTTATTATAGTCCATCAGGTCAAACTAGTTTAGTTACTATTAATGGTGAAAATTTTTATACATATTCCATTATTAAATTCGCTACTTTTCAACCAACAGTTTATTTTGTTAGTTCAAATGCATTACAATTTTATGTTCCTTCTTCACTTGGACCGGGAACATATCCTATTCAAGTTATTAATGATACTATTTTATCAAATATAGTTAATTATAATTTAGATAATTCCAGTGGATATTGGTTACTTGAAACATCTAAAGCAGGAAATCCTATAACTAACACTAATAATGGTGGCGGATTAAATGTAAAAGGAAATATTCAAATTAGTGGAGACATAATATTTCCTGATGGAACAACTCAAACATCTGGAAATCAAAGAATAATCGGAGAAATTAAAATGTTTGGTGGTTTAAATTCACCTCCAGCTAATTATTTATTTTGTGATGGATCATTTTTATTAAGTACAGATGCTAATTATAGTGCATTATTTAATGTTATACAATATACTTATGGTCAAAATGGTCTACAATTTGCTTTACCTGATTTAAGACAAAAATTTCCTATTGGTTCAAAAAATAGTTCAAATATGAACGTTAATTATATTGACGCAAATGGTACAACTAATTCTATTGTTACTGGTGGTAATCAAACAATGTTATCAAATCAATTAGGACAACATAGTCATAATTTTACTTCTACAACAACAGTAACCGGAAATCCAGTTGGTACCAGTATAAATAATAATACTAATTATCATAATAGTAATATTGCAACTTTAGCATCTAACGGTGTTACAGCTGCAGCAACTGTAAATATTGGAATAAATACAACTAGTATTGGAGTTACTACAAATGGAGCTGTTGGTAATAATAATTATAGTAATTCACAAGAAGATTTATTACCACCATTTTCTGTTGTACAATATATTATATGTTATAAATAAATATTTTTAATTAGGATAATATAACCAACCTGTAACAATATATTTATCATTTGATATAGGCATTAAACCTTTATGAGGGAATGTCCAAGAGGCTGGAAATAAAACACATTTACCCGCAATTGGATTAATTTTAAAATTACCATAAAAAAATTCGGTTTCTCCACCTTCTTGAACATTATTTAAATAAAATAAAAATGTTAAAATACGATGTTTATTATTTTCTACCAAAAAATCATGATGATATTCATAAAATCCCTCATTTGCAATATATTGTTGAATTTGAAATCCAGTATCTTGAATATTATTAAATTGAAAAAAAGCATTATATTTATTTCTATATTTTTCTAAACATGAATTTAATGCCTTATACAATTCATTATCAATTTTAGACCATTCTTCTGTTGGATTATTTTTTAAGTGAAAATCAGTAGTATTTTTCACTTTTATATTTAAACCGCCGGAAGTAAGACCGGAATATTTGTTAGTTTCTTTTAAAAATAAATCTATTATTTTTTTACATAAATCATTAGATAATACATTTTCATATATTTCTAAATAATCATATTCTTTATTATTCATAATGTAATTAATAATAAAAAATTATATTTATATTATTTTAATTATTTTGCTTATTTGCTTCAATTACTGCCTTTTCATATATTTCTTGTTTTCTTGCTGCTTCTTTTAATTCAGCTACATCCTTACGTGCCTTTTGTATTATTTCTTCTTTTTCTTTTGCCTTTAATTCTTCTTCTTCTTTTTTCTTAAGTTTTTCTTCTTCTTTTTTTTTTATTTTTTGTGAATAAATTTGAGATAAACCTGTTAATTTTGGAAACTGACTAGGAATAAAATTTTTTTTTGTCGTATTTTTGCCCAAAGTAAATATACTTTTACATAAATTACTTGTTTTTGGTTGTTGATTTTGTTTTGTTAGTTTTTGTTTTGGCAACAATGTTTCAGTAAATCCATTATTAGATGCTCCACCTTTATTTATTTTATTTCTTTTATTTCTTTTTGTTTTTCTGTTCATTTATATATAAGTATTTTTTATTTTATAATATTAATTATCCCTATAATAATACAACATTTGATAACCTTTCATAAAATTCCAATTCATTGGACTTCCATCTAAATTATTTGTTCCTTCAAATTGCCATGAATAATCTTTATTTAATTTATCTTTCCAATCCATTTTTACTAATCTTTTATAACTAAAACCATCATATGCATATTCTTTTCCTTCACATGTTAGTAAACAACAAAAATGTTGCCTATTTATATCTCTTATAATACAACTATCTAACACATATTTTGTTCCATTTATTGTAAATTTTTCTTTTTTATTTGTAACTTTACCCGCATTACCTACATCACCAGGTTCATTACCATCAAATATTTCTAACACCATTATATCTGGCATATTTTTCATATTTTTTACAAATGTTGATAATTGTTTTGGCCATTGATTATCATATGCCTCTGGAATTAAAAATTGTAATGGATTATGATCTAAATAGTCCGCCATACCAATATAATATCTTATTGGATTACTTGCAGTATTTATGTCAACTATATATGGAGCTATTTTCTTAAATTTTTTAGGTATACTATCATATATTGTTTTTATTACAGCATTTGTATCTAATCTTAATGCAAACTCATGACCATATAATGTTGCATCTATTGCATAATTTAATAATGCATATGCATTACGTAATTTTTTTGGTATAATAGTTCCATCATGTTGTCTTCCTTCAATCATTAATTGTCTAAAATAGTGAAAAAATTTGCGACCTTTATCACTAACAAAAAATGACATAAACATAGTATTAAACCAACAATTTGACATATGTTGCACCGGTGGCACAATAATATCTGGATCAATATGTTTATTTGCTTGCAATGCCTTTAGCTCTTGTTTTATTACATCTTTATTATCAAATTCTAAACATTTTATTTTATTAGATGATTTAGATTTTATTCCTATTTTTAATGGCTCTTTTAATTGATATGCTCTAGTATTATTACAATCAAAAACTGGTTCTCTTTCAACTGACTTTAATGAAACTAATTCTTGATTAATACTTGGAGAATATGAACTAACATCAAGTTTTTTATTTTTATCCATATTATTTTGTATTCTTAAACTTAATTGATATATATCTTTTGGTGTTTTGTTCGCTAAAATATGTATTTTTTTTGTTTTTGCTTTTTTGTTAGTTTGTTTATTTTTATTTGTTTTGCCCATTTATATAATTATATTATTTTTTATTTTATTATATATATTTATAATATGGGTGCAAGTATATTACCTGTTACAATTTATAATGGTAAAATATATTTTTTATTTGGCAAAGAAAGAGATATTGATGAAAATCCAGGTTGGAGTGATTTTGGTGGAGGAACAGATGCAAATGAAACCTTTATACAAACTGCTATTAGAGAAGGGGGAGAAGAATTAACGGGATTTTTAGGTGATGTTAAACAAATTTTGAATAAATATGGAACATATAACATTGATTTTAATTCAGAAGGACATGGAACATATCGTTGTCATATATGCCCAATTAAATATGATTATTATGGTATATTTGATTGTTTACCTTATTATTATAATAATAATCAAGGTTTTTTACAAAAAAGATTACCTAAAAATATAATACGTGATACAAAAATATTTGAAAAAACAGAAATAAAATGGTTCACATTTGATGATATAAAAAAAACCCACAAAAAATTTCGGTCATTTTATCAAAATATAATTCACCTAATTTTGGGAAATAAAAGTGCTATTGAATCATTTGTTAACAAATCATTAAAACTAACAAAAAGAAATAAAACAAAAAGAGATAAAACAAAAAGAAATAAAACAAAAAGAAATAAAACAAAAAGAAATAAAACAAAAAGAAATAAAACAAAAAGAAATAAAA
>JACCDX010054958.1_pt1 | contig 24926 bp, 25 predicted proteins | sample 7449681 | NCBI WGS metagenome assembly JACCDX01 (sample SAMN15323450, study PRJNA562643) | freshwater metagenome | isolation source: river surface water | place: USA:Blue River Watershed | collected 2017-08-18
CTCGCCAACGCCAGCCGGAGGGTCGTGCCCGCGGCCAGATCGACGCTCCCGCTGCGCGTGTTGCCGTCCGTGAGCAGCGCCAAGCTGCCGGTCGGCCCCGTGCAGGCCCCCGCCGAGGCGCAGAGGCCGAGCGCCACGTCCAGATCGGGCCTCGACAGCCACCCGGTCGGGTAACAGGCGTCCGACTGCCAATGCGTGTTGACGTCGCCGTCGAGGATGTTCGGCAGCGCCGCCGCGTTGCCTGTCCCGAACGGCGTCGCCCCGTCCGTCAGCGACGGGATCACGCCCGCGTCGGGGTTCCAGGCGAGGGCGACGTGGAAGAGCGCGAGGAGCATGCGCTCCCCTACCCCGGTCCGTCAGCGCGGGCAGTAGTCCACGGAGCCCGCCGCGCTCTCGCACAGGACCCGCGCGCGCGAGGTGTCCTGACCGCTGGCCCTGGCCTGATCCAGCCACTCCCGCGATGCGGTCCGGGCGCGTCCGCGCCACACCTCGGCCTCGTCCATGTTCTCGTCGCTGCGCTCGGCCTGGAAGTCGGCCTCCGAGTCCGCCCACAGGCGGTGGCTCACCTCGGCGCGCAGCTGGAGCAAGCCGTACACGCGCGAGACATGGCGAGGCCCCTCCCAGGCGTGCTTGTTCTCGAGCGCGACGTCGGCCCAGTACAGCGAGGCCTCGGCGTCATCGATGTCGCCGCGGGCGAGATGCTGTGCCCAGCGCATGCAGAGGTCCGGGTCCGACCGGTCGATCGCGTCGAGGTGCCGCACCATGAGCGTGGCCCACCGCGCCTTGTCACCGCGCGCGTCCGCGTCCACGAGCAGAAGTCGCGAGAGCTTGTCCTTTCCGGTCTGCTTCTTCTCGCTGGCGATGCGAGCCTCGAGGCAGGTGCGGTCCTCGTCGGTGAGTTCCCCGGCGATGGCGCGCGGCTCGAGGGCGACGGGATCCTTGCAGGCCGCCATCGCGGAGGGCGTGGGCGGCGGCGGTGCCGCGGCGCGCTTCTTGCCGCGCTTGCCCTTCCGCGTGGCGCGCGACCAGGCATCGAGCCGTTCCCGCGCGAGGCCGACCTCCGGGATGGCGACGCCCAGAGCCTGACCGTCGACCGTCACGGTGAAGCTGTCCCACTTCGCGGCGAAGGCCTGCAACGACGCGATCGCCGCGGGCGATCGCGCCTGGGTGGACGGCTGCAGCGCGTCCCACTCCATCGTCGCCAAGGCGCGGACATCGGCCTCGGCCGCATGGACACGCTCGGCGCGCGCCAGACGCACCAGCCCCACGAGCTCGTCGGCGGTGGGTCCCCTCACCAGCCCGCCCTTCGCGAGCGGGAGCCGCTTCACGTCGGCGCGCGCATCGCGCTCTGGCCGCATCACGCCACCGCTGAGCGACTTCGCCACCCGCGAGGTGTAGGCCTGCGCTTCCTCGAGCGTGACGACGCCATCCGCAGCGCCGAACTCGCCGTCGGCCCAGCCCTGGAGAGCGCCGAGCGCGCTCCACGCGAAGATACCGTGGCCGGCAGCGTTCCAGACGAGCGCCGGCTCCCCCTGAGGACGCGCGCGCCACACGACGAACCGAGGATCCGTGGGAACCGCGAAGCCGGCCCCGGGCCCTGCGTCCACGTCGAGCACCACCACGATGCGCTTGGCGCGGCTCCCTCGCGCGGCGTCGACGAGCTTCGGGAGCGGAACGCCGGCCGGCGCCTCCGGCGTCCCCCCCGAAGTGACGAGGAGCAGCCCCTCGTCGGACACCCGGCCGCAGCCGATGACGACCACCCAGAGCGTCTCGCGAACCTCTTCCGTCGCGGCGCGCACCGCTGCGCGGGTGGCGGCCTCGTCAGCGTCCACCAGTAGACGAACCCGCGCGGGCGGGATCCCTCTGGCCTTGAACCAGCTCGCGAACGCTGTGGCATCCGCGCTCGCGGCGGCATGGCCGCAGGCGCCGGGAACCTTCTCGACGCCGACGACCACGGCGCTGTCCTTCTTGCGCGTCGTGCTCACGTTCGCCGGCGCGTCCACGCTCGGCACGCTCTCGGCGCGCGCCAGCGCGGCGCCGCTGAGCGCCAGCGTGACGAGGATTCGCAGGAGGAGCCACGGCTTCGGCATCGCCCCTCAGGTTATGGGCCGCGCCGCGAGGTGTCCATGCGCGTCCCGTCCCTGCTTCTCGGCCTGTCCCTGTTCGCCTGCGCGAAGCCCGCGCCCCCGCCGGCCCCCGCCGCCGAGGTCGTCGTCGCACCGCCGCCCGCGCCGAGCTTCCCTGCGCTGCCGCCGGCCCCCACCGGTACCGACGCGGACGTGCTCCACGGGACCACCGTCCCCGACCCGTACCGTTGGCTCGAGGACGAGAAGGCCACTGCCGTGCAGGACTGGATGCGCGCGGAAGACGCGCACACCCGGGCGCGCCTCGCCTCCGTTTCCGTGCGCGAGCGCCTCCAGAAGCGCTTCACCGAGCTCTACTACGTCGATTCGGTGAGCGCGCCGGTGCAGCGCGGCGAACGCTTCTTCTACCTGAAGACCCACGCCGACAAGGAGAAGGCCATCCTGTACTGGCGCCAGGGGAGCGACGGCGCCGAGAAGGTGCTCCTCGACCCGAACACCTGGGGCGATGGCAAGACCACGTCGCTCGGCGACTGGACCCCGAGCTGGGACGGCGGAAAGCTCGTCTACCAGGAGAAGCCGAACGCCGCCGACGAGGCGACGCTCAAGGTCATTGACGTTGCGACGGGCGCGTTGTCCGAGGTCGACACGATCCCGGGCGGGAAGTACGCCGAGCCGGACTGGACCCCCGACGGCAAAGGCTTCTACTACGAGTTCCTGCCGAGCGACCCGTCCATCAAGGTGGACGAACGTCCCGGCACCACCGAGCTCCGCTTCCACACGCTCGGCACGAATCCCGCGACGGACACGCTCGTCCACCCCGCGACGAAGGACCCGAAGACCTTCCTGGCCGGCGGGCTCTCCCGTGACGGGCGCTGGCTGGCCGTGTACATCCAGCGCGGCTGGAACGAGAACGACATCTACCTGCGCGACCTGAAGGACCCGAAGGGCGCGTTCAAGCCCTTCGTTCTCGGAAAGGACGCCACCTACAGCCTCTGGGCGTGGAAGGACGCCTTCTACGTCCAGACCAACGAGGGCGCGCCCCAAGGCCGGCTCTTCAAGGTCGACCCGAAGAAGCCGGCGCGTAAGGACTGGAAGGAGCTCGTCGCGGAAGACAAGGCCGCCACGCTGCAGGGCTTCTCCATCGTGGGCGGACACCTGGCGTTGTCCTACCTGAAGGACGTGAAGTCCGAGCTTCGCGTCCATGCGCTCGACGGCAAGCCTGTCCGCACGATCACGCTGCCCGGCGTGGGAACGGCGACCGGCGTCGGAGGCCTCGAGGACGTCGACACCGCCTACTACGGCTTCTCCAGCTTCACGACGCCGCGGCAGGTGTACCGCACCACCATCTCCACGGGCGCGAGCGAGCTGTGGGCCAAGGTCGAGGTCAAGGCCGATCTCTCCGCCTTCACCGTGGAGCAGGTCCGCTACACCAGCAAGGACGGCACCGAGGTGCCGATGTTCCTCGTCCACAAGAAGGATCTCCCCAAGGACGGCCAGAGGCCCACGCTGCTGTACGGCTACGGCGGCTTCGACGTGTCCCTCACCCCATCCTACCGCTCCAGCATCGTGCCCTGGCTCGAGGCGGGCGGCGTCTACGCGGTGGCCAACCTGCGCGGCGGCGGCGAGTATGGTCAGGCCTGGCACGATGCCGGGCGCGGCGCGAAGAAGCAGAACGTCTTTGACGACTTCGCAGCCGCGGGCGAGTACCTGGTGAAGGAAGGCTGGACGAACAAGGGCCGCCTCGCCGTCAACGGCGGCAGCAACGGCGGCCTGCTCATGGGCGCCGCGATCAGCCAGCGACCCGACCTCTGGGGCGCGGTGGTGTGCGGCGTGCCGCTGCTCGACATGATCCGCTACCACAAGTTCGGGAGCGGTCAGACCTGGATCCCCGAGTACGGTTCGTCCGAGGATCCCGAGCAGTTCAAGACCCTTCTGGCCTACTCGCCGTACCACAACCTGAAGCCGGCGACGGACTACCCCGCCTTCCTGATGATGGCCTCCGACCACGACGACCGCGTCGACCCCATGCACGCGCGCAAGTTCGTCGCCGCGCTGCGGGCCGCGGACACGACTCCGGAAAACACCCTCATGCGCGTGGAGGCCAACGCCGGTCACGGTGGATCCGACCAGGTCGGCAAGGCCATCGAGAGCAGCGCCGACATGTACGCGTTCCTCTGGGACGCGCTCAAGGTCGAGTAAGGCGCCTGTAGGCCGCGCGCGTCAGCGGGCGAGCGCGGCCAGCATGGCGTCGGGCTCGTTGCCCACGATGGCGCGCCCGTCGAGGAGGAGGATCGGCCGTCGAAGGAGGTTGCACTCCGCGGCGGCCGCTTCGGCGAAGGTGTCCACGTCCGGCGGCGCATCCTTCCAGCTGCGCTCCTTGGCGATCTCGTGCCGCGTGTTGAGCACGTTCGCCACGCCGCCCGCTGCTGTGACGAGCACACGCACCTCGTCCGGCGTGAGCGGATCCTTACCGTAGTTGCGATCCGGAAGGGAGGGGTGAAGGGCGCGCAGCGCCGCGCGCACGTTGCGCGCGGTGGTGCAGGTCGACTTCCAGTAGAGCGTGGGCACGGGCAGACTCCGGGTGACGCCGCGTGCGTATCGCGCTCGGCATTCCACGACGCGGACACTTCTTGGCCGCTCGAACCCTTGCCTTCGTCGCACGCGTGCACAGGCTCCAACCCATGAACACGGCCCACGCGACCGACTACGCCCTCCGCAGCCTCTGGCAGATCGACGCGGCCGCCATCGCGCGGCTGGCGCTCGGCGACAGGGTGCTCGCCGTGGAGACACACGACCCACGCACCGTCGCGCTGTCACGTGACCCCGATGGCGTCGCTCTCGTGCGCTTCGAAGACGGGCCCGCCTGCGCGCTCTTCGTGGAGTTCGAGACGGACGCCCGCGCGGAGCTCGCCAGGCAGATGGCCGTGACGACGATGCTCCCGCATGGCAAGGTAGGCCAGCCGGTCTGCGGCGTGGCGCTGCTCGTCGCCCCGAGGCAACGACTGCGCAGGAACACGGCGCTGCGGCACGCCCCCCTCGCCCACGGCGACGAATGGCGTGCGGCCCTCCGCTAACCGAGCACGAACCTCGCGAGCTCCGGCCGGCACAGGGCACGCACCGGGACCACGCTCGTCCCCACACCGCGGGACACGTAGAGCGGCGCCCATCCGTCGCGGTACCATCCCGAGACATAGTCTCCGCTCCCGGGCGGCGTGACGACGGCCCCAAGCGGCGTTCGTACCTGCCCTCCATGGGTGTGCCCGGAGAGCACCGTCACAGGCGGAGGGAGCTCGTACCGCCTCGCCGCCACCGCGACGCGATCCACGTCACCCGGCGAGTGCGCCAGCAGCACGCGCGCCTCGGCGCCCGCCGTGTCCCGCCATGCAACGACGGGGTCGGGCGTACGCACACCGTCATCGAGGCCCACAATGGCCAGTCCGACGCCCTCTTCGCCCCAACGCGTGCTCGCATCGACGAGCAGCTCCGCGCCGGCACGCTCGTAGGCTGCGGCGACGGCGCTTCGGGACAAGCCGCCCCAGTGCTCCCAGTTGCCCAGCGTGGCGACGATCCGGCGCGCGCGGAGCTCCCGCAGCCACGCTGGCAGCTCGCGCAGCCCGCGCTCGCTCTGGACAATGTCACCCGTCAGCACCAGAAGGTCCGCCGGTTCGGCGTCGAGCGCCTCGACGCACGCGCGCGCCGCGGCATGTACCCCCTCAAGGTGAACGTCCGTCAACTGCACCAGAGAACGCCCCCGCAAGCCTACGAGCGACGGCGGCAGCGGGAGCTCATGCCGCGTGGTCTCGAGCCACCGCGGCTCCACCCCGGCGGTCCACCCGAGCGACACGCCGCCCACAGTCCCGGCCAACAGCGCGCGCCGCGACACAGCGGGCATGGCGCCCGTCATCGCCGCCGTGTCGCGAGGACGAGAGCCGCGAAGCAGGCAAGGAGCCACGAGGACACACGCCTGTCGCTCGCACATCCGCACGGAGCCGACGGCGGCGGCGTGGCCGCGTCGACCGCGCAGGAGGCCCCGCCGATGAGCGCAGCCTCCTCGTACAGATCGAGGAACCCGTCGCACGTCCCCTCGTCACACCCCGCGGTGGCGACCTCGCTGACGCAGGCTGCGGGAAGCCAGACGTCGTCCTCGAACACGGCGAGATCGAAGCCGTCGGCGAGGTGGTCGGCGCACCCCCAGACCGTGCCGTCCATCGCCACGCCCGCGCAGCGCAACGCAGGCACCTCGAGGCTGCGCTCCGTCCAGGTGCGGCCGTCGTCGTCCGAGCTCCAGGTGCGCGCCCCGCGGGAGGAGCCGAGCCAGAGTCGCGTCGAATCCCCACGCCCCGTACGCACGAAGCCAGGCGCCGCATCCTGCCAACTTCCGTGCTCGAGCACCGTCTCCCACATCGCGCCACGATCCACCGAGCGGAGCAAGCGAGGCACGTCCGCGTCACGGCGCGTTCGTCCCCACGCGAGGAGCCGGTCGCCTTCGACCTCGAGGAGCCGAACGTCGAGATCGCCGTCAGGCCACAAGGCACCGTCGCCATGGACGACCTCGGCCCAGGCCTGGGCGTCGTCGCTCCACCAGAGGCGCGCGGCGAGCGTGTCCGCGTCCACCGTCGTCACCCACCACCGACCACCGTCCTGGGTGATGGACTTTGGAAACAGGCCGTCCCGGACCAGATCGGTCGGACGGCAAGCTGCGTCGTCACAACGGTACACGCCCCCAGCGACCGGCCCCGTCGCGAGCGCGAGCACCTCGTCCCCGAGCGCGCGCAGGCTCGCGACATACGCCCCCTCCGGGAGCCCAACGATCGGCCCGCCGCCGCAGGACCCGTCCACCGCCAACAACCCTGTGCGCGTGCCCACCCACGCGCGCGGCACGCCAACGAGGGCAGGACGCGCCACCACGGTGAGCACAGGCTGCGCCGGGGCGTCTGCGACCGCGAAGGCCTCTTCGCACCGCCATGTCCACGAGGCGCCGGCATCGTCGCTCCGTAGGAGCCCCCAGCCCTCGACGACGGCCCACAGGGTCGAGGCATCGTCCGGCGCAGGAGACACCGCCACGAGGCCGAAGCCGGGGCCATGCGCGAGGGCCTGAGCGAGGAGCGAGAAGAGCACACGGTGTCCGTAATCCGGCTCGCGCCACGCATCGGTGATCCCGCCCCTGAATCCGGCTACGATGAAGCATGCTGACCCTCCTCCTCGCGTGCGTCTCCACGCCGCCCGAGCCCCCCTCGGTCACCATCGCCAGCCCCCTCGACGGCGCCACCGTGTGCGGGACGCCGCTCGCGGTCGAGATCGCCGTCGACGGAATCGCGCTCGTCGACCCCTACGGTGACGTGACGGACCCCGGCACGGGCCATGTCGACGTCATGCTCAACGGCCAGGATGTGGCGATGACCGCCACCGAGCGCTTCGAGGTCAACGACGTGCCCGAGGGCGCCTACCAGCTCAAGGTCGAGCTCTCCAACGCGGACCACACGCCCGTCGAGCCCTACGCGGGCGATCTGGTCTACGTCAGCGTATCCGAGGCCGCATGTACGGGTTGAGGTCCGGCGCCTGCGGATGTCTCGCGCTGCTCACCGCCTGTACCCCACCGGCGGACGACACCTCTCCAGGGCCGCACGTCGTCACCGACTACGAGGTGCTCTGGCGCACCGATCCGGCGCCCCCGGTCGCCGAGACCGCGTTGACCTTCGTGGCGCAGGTCGTCGATCAGGACGGTTTGCCGGTCGAAGACCTCCAGCAGGCTCACGCGCGGATGCTCCACACCGTGTTCCTGCCGCCCGACCTGCGTGTGCTGCAGCACGTCCACCACGAGGACTTCGCGGCGCTGAGCGCCGACGACCTACGGACGGCGACCTTTCGGTTCCCGTTCACACCGCAGAGCGGCGGCCGCTTCCGCGTCGCCTTCGACTTCGCCCACCGCGGCGCGTACCAGCAGCGCGTGGACTGGATGGACGTCGGCGGTGACCTTCCTGCCGGAGCTCCCGACCTCGCACGCGCCGATGTCAACAGCGACGGGGGCATCACCGGACGCCTGAGCTTCGCGACGCCCCCGGCCGCGGGCGTACGCTCGGACTGGAGCATCACCCTCGAGCGCGCCGCGGACGGCAGCCCCGTCACGAACGTCGTCCCATGGCTCGACACGGACGGTCACGTCGTGATGACCAACGCGACCCGCGAGTGGGTGGCCCACACCCACGCGTGGTTCCCCGGCATGGACCAGATGGCGCCCGGACACCCCATGCCCCACCTCTACGACGGACCCGAACTTCCGTTCCAGTACGTGTTCCCCGCCGAGGGGACCTACGTGCTGTGGCTGCAGTTCGCGACGTCGGAAGCACCCGATACGGCGCACACGCTCCGGTTCGTGGTCGAGGTCGGTGGCTGATTCAGCCCCCGCAGCTCTCCGCCACGCGCGCGCAGGTCGTCACGCTCGTCCCCGCAGGCACGGCCACGACGACCACCGCGTAGGCCTCGCTCGCGCAGGTCACCTCGCAGGCGGCGCTGCGGTCGTCGAAGGTCACGTCCACGTGAAGGGCGAGGTCGCCGGTGCTCCATCGGTCCACGCTCAGGACGCCCATGGAGCAGCTCTCCGGCGCGTAGGCATTGGCCACGACGAGCCACGTCGTGGCGAGATCCACCTCCGGCATGTCGTCATGCCGCCAGCCTGTCCCAGCGCGGATCGCCGCCCAGCGCGCGGGGTCCGTCACCACCTCGACGTCGTCGTGTGCGAGCACCGTCCCGGTCACGCCGTCCGCGTAGAGCACGAGCCCCGGCTCGGTGAGGTCTTCCGCGTCGCCCGTCTCGGGAACGGCCACGTCGCACGCGCCGAACGGCGCAGCCATCGCGCTCTCATCAGCGTCGAAGCTGGCCTTGGCGAGCTCTGAGGACGCCGAACAGGCGAAGAGGGATGTGAGCAGGACGAGCATGGGGGAGGCCCTCGTCATCCATCCAAGCAAGGCGCGTGCCAACACGTAGACCTCCTGTTCGCACGCCGCGTTTGACGCCGACCTCGCCGTGGGCTTCCCGCACCGCCGGGAGACCCGCGACATCCGGGTCGTGCGTCGCGGGCGTCTACGGCCACCACCCCGAGAGCACCTCGTTCGCGCGCGGATCCCGCCACAGGCAGCTGTGGTGGTCGCCCTCGTAGGTGGCGCTGACCTCCAGGCTCGTCGCGTCGGGGAGGGCCTCGGCGAGCGCGTGGCTCGTGAAGTTGGGCACCTGTCGGTCCCCCGTGCAGATGAGCATGCGCGTGGGGAGCGTCTCCGCGCGCGCGACCGCCATCGGATCGCTGCCGTCCATCTGCGCCTGGAAGAGCTGGATCGCCGGATGGGTGCGGTCGATGTGCGCCCAGGCCTCCTCGGGCAGGCCGAGGATCGCGCCAAGCGCCTTCGCGGGCGTGACGTCGTCCGGAACCTCCTGACCGACGAGCCCGAACAGGCTCGTCAGCAGCGACGGATCCAGCTCCACGAGCAGCCCCGTGTCGAGGAAGTAGTGGCTGAAGACACCGCCGCTGCCGCTCAGGAATCCGCCCTCCCAGGCGGACGGATCCGTCGCCATGCCGAGGTTGGCCGTCACGCTCCCCATGCTGTGGCCGCCACGGCGGCGACGCGCCGGATCAAGGCTCCCCGCAGGGAGGGCCACGTTCAGGGCCCCGCTCTCGACGGACTTCAGGAGCATCTGGGCGTCAAGCGCGGTCTGGCGCTGGTTGTCGCGGAACGCCGGGGCGTTCACGACGTTGTAGAAGCCGAGGCTCGCGCCGTAGCCCTCGTCGATGAGCGGGAATCGCTGCCCGTAGAGGCTGGCGTCGCGCCCCACCACCGCCCACCCCGCATCCGCGAAGGCCTGCGCGTACGCGCGACCGTCGTCGTTCCCGTACAGACGGCGCACGCTCTCGTAGGCATGGCCGCCCGTCCCGTGATCCCACGCCGTCCACGGCGCGGCTTCGACGGGCTGTCCGTCCTCGCCGCGCGGCAGGCTGACCGTCACGCGCACCCACTCCAGCTCCGGCTCGCTGACCAGCTGCCCGTCCTCGAAGCGGATCCACCCGGTCATGCGCTCGACGTCGCTCACGTGGCCGAGCCCCGGGCTCATGTAGGGCCGGTCGGCCAGGCCCTGGTAGTTCCACGTCGGGATGCGCCCCTCGTAGACCACCATCGGCCAGGTGTCGTCGAGGTCCACGGTGCGCTCTGCGTCGCCCTCCAGCGGCTCGAGGTACGTCGTGTCCGTCGTGCCGTCCTCGTAGGTGACGACCGCCAGACTGGCGGGCTCGCCACCGGGCGTGGTGCCCTGACGGTAGGTGAGACGGAGGACGCGTTTGAACGCCTCCAGCGCAGGCTCGCCCGTGCGCGCCGCCATGTCCGCCGCCACCGTGCGCAGCTCGCCGACGACGTCCTGGACGGTGAACACGGTCGCCACGGCGGGGTTGCCGACGACGCCCGCAGCGGAGAGGGCCTCCCGCACGCCAGCGGGAAGCTCGTAGCCGTCGGGGGCGGCGACGCCGGCGCCCTCCATCACCACGGCGGCGTAGGTCGTCCCCGACCGGGGAGGGTGGCCGAGGGAGGGAATCATGGCGAGCGTGTTCTCGGCGAGGAACGGGTCCCCCGCGGGGTCGCTGACGAACCTCGTCGTGAGCGGAAGCAGCTCGCCTCCGTCCATGGCCACCCAGATCAGCACGTCGTCGGGGGTACCCTCCGTGGTGGCGGGCACCTCGAGCGGAGCGTCGAAGCGGAAGTACGCGGCCCCGTTGACGCCCCAGCCCGTCGTCGCCATCTCGACACGGCGGCGCCAACCGTCCACGATGCCCGCCGCGAGCGGCTGGATGGCCTCCGGGTAGCCCGTAAGCACGGGGTGCCCCGCCTCGTCCAACAGGTCGTCGCTCGGGAACGGGGCGTCGAGGAAGTGTCCCGCGCGCGTCGGATCCACGACAGCGGTCACGAGGTCGGCGGCGGGCTTGTCATCCCCGGTACAGGCGAGGAGAAACAGGAGGGTGGCGTTCATGCGGGAGAGCGTACACCATCGGGTGCGCGCCCGCGCGCGGAGCCGTCGCGCAGCCCGCAAGATCTGGACACGGCGACGCAGCCGTTGTCGTGCTCGGGCGTGCGGTGCGGTACGCCCGTCCCATGCTGCCGTTCGTCGTGAGCCTCCTCGCTTGCCATCCGACCGCCAAGGACGCCCCCGTCGAGACCGGCGAGGCCGCGGGCCTGCCGATGGTACCAGGACTCTACAGCCATGAGGAGGTCGAGGCCGGCGTCGTGGCGCACGCCCTGCGGGTCAACCTCCCCTTGGTGGGCGACACGTTCACGTGGCCGGCAGTGCACACGGACGGCCGCTCGGTCGACGCGCTCGCGGTACCGATGGGCGCGCGCTTGCGCCCGCGCGCGGACGCCAACCTCTCTGGGCTCGGTCCCCAGGCGACCGTTCTCGCCACGGCGCTCCAGCGTTACGGCGCCATCGTGGCCGACACGACCGTCACCCGCTGGCACCTCGGCGGGATACCCGACGGTCGCTGGGACGAGGACGAACTCGCCACGCTGCGCGCGCTCCGCCCTAACGCCTTCGAGTGGGTCGACGTGACGCCTTGGTCGCACCAGGAGGGTTCGCTGGCCGTGGCCCCCTGACGCCGGCCGTGGCGTGTTACCCGCCGGCTCCATGAACGAGCTCCTCCGCGCGCGGCACATCGAGAAGGCCTTCGGAACGAGGCTCGTCCTCCGCGGCGCCGACCTGTCCGTCCACGCGACCGAGCGCGTCGGCCTGGTCGGCGTGAACGGCTCGGGCAAGTCCACGCTCGTGCGCATCCTCGCCGGCGCGATGGAACCTGACGGTGGCGACGTCCTCGTCCGCGGCACGCTCGCCGTGCTCGACCAGGACCCGGAGCTGCCGGGCGAGACCGTCGGCGACAGCGTCGACGAGGCGCTCGCGTGGCATGCCGCCCTCCTCGCCGACTACGAGCGCGCGCTCGGTGACGACGACATGACGAGCGCGAGCGCCCTCCAGGCGCGCCTCGACGAAGCAGGCTGGGATCTGGCCCACCGCGTGGACGCGATGCTCTCACGGGTGGGCGCACCAGGGCGCGAGGCCACGGTGGCGACGCTCTCGGGCGGAGAGCGCCGCCGCGTGGCGCTGGTGCGGGCGCTCCTGCGCTCGCCGGACGTGCTGCTCCTGGACGAACCGACGAACCACCTCGATGCCGACGCCGTCGAGTGGCTCGAGGGGTTCCTCACGAGCTGGCGCGGCGCGCTCCTCATCGTGACCCACGACCGTTACCTGCTGGAGGCGGTGGCCACCCGGATCGTCGAGATCGAGGACGGCGAGGCCGTGAGCTACGACGGCTCCTACGCCGACTACCTCGTCATGCGCGCGGAGCGCCGCGCCGCGCTGCAAGTCGCCGAGGACTCCCGACTCGCCATGATCGCCAAGGAGGCCGAATGGGCCTCGAGGAGCCCGGCGGCGCGGAGCGTCAAGCAGAAGGCGCGGCTGGATCGCCTCGCCGCGCTCATGGAGAAGCGTCCGCTCAAGAAGGAGGAGCGCTTCTCGCTCGACCTTCGCACGGGTCTCAAACACGGCAGCACCGTGCTTGAGCTCCACGGCGCGCGGATGGCCTTCGGCGGCCGCACGCTCTTCAAGGACGGCGAGCTGGCCCTCCGCGGCGGCGACCGGATCGCCATCATGGGCCCGAACGGCGCCGGCAAGAGCACGCTCCTGAAGCTGTTCACCGGCGAGCTCGAGGCCAGCGGCGGCCAGGTGCTCCGCGGCGCACGTGTCCGCGCCGCCGTGCTCGACCAGGGGCGCACGGGCCTCAACCTCGACGACACCGTGTGGGAGGCCGCCGGTGGCGGCAACGACCAGGTGCGTGTCGGCGACGGCTGGGTCCACGTGGCGAGCTTCCTCTCGCGCTTCCTCTTCGGGAGGGAGTTCCACGCGCGCCGCGTCCGCGAGCTGTCCGGCGGCGAACGCGCGCGCCTGCTGCTGGCGAAGCTGCTCCTGCAGGGCGCGAACCTCCTGATGCTGGACGAGCCCACGAACGACCTCGACCTCCAGACGCTCCGCGTGCTCGAGGAGGCGCTCATGGACTACGACGGTGTCGTGGTCGTCGTGACGCACGACCGTGCCTTCCTCGACCGCGTCTGCAACGCCGTCCTGGTGTTCGAGCCCGCGCCACGCGCCCAGGACGGCAGCGTCCTCGTGCGCTACGCCAGCCGCCAGCAGGCCCTGAGCGTTCGCGCCCGCACCGAAGCCGCGGCGCGCGAGGAGGCCGCGCGGCAGGAGGCGAAGGCCACCGAGGCCGCGCGCCAGCAGGCCACGACCGCGCAGAAGGCGGCCTCCCCTCCCCTCGCTGCGCCGAAGAAGCTCAGTTTCAAGGAGCAGAAGGAGCTTGAGGCCCTGCCGGACAGGATCGCCGCGCTCGAGGTCGAGCAGGCCGCGCTCGCCACCCGCGTGGCGGATCCGGCCACCTACCGCGACGGGAGCGACGTGCCCGCGCTCAACCGAAAGCTGGCGGACGTCAACGCCGCCATCGAGCAGGCCACGGAGCGCTGGGCCGAGCTGGCCGCGCGCGGCTGAGCTTCAGGCCTCGCTGTCCTCGCGCTCCGTCGCGCGCTCGGCGTCCACGTCCCTCTGGAAGCGGTAGCCCACGCCGCGCACCGTCTCGATGTGGACGTGCGCCGCGCCGAGCTTCTCGCGCAGCCGCTTCATGTGCGTGTCCACCGTGCGGGTGTTGAGGTCGGGAGGGAGCTCCCACACGTCACGCAGCAGCGTGCCCCGGGTCTGGACGCGGCCGGCGCGTCGCGCGAGCGTCGACAGGAGGCGGAACTCCGTGGCGGTGAGCGTGACCTCCTCGCCGTGGACGTAGACGCGGTGGGCATCCTCGTCGATGCGGAGCAGCGCGGCGTCCATGTCGGCCTGGGTCTCGGGGCTCGGCTCGGCGGGCTCGGACACGGTGACCGCGCGGCGCAGAACGGCCCGCACCCGGAGCACCAACTCACGTACGCTGAACGGCTTGGTGACGTAATCGTCGGCGCCGACCTCGAAGCCCACGACGCGATCGATCTCGTCGCTCCTGGCAGACAGCATGATGATCGGGACGCTGCGCGTCTCGGGCTCCGCCCGAAGCCGCCGGCAGACCTCCGTGCCCGGCATGCCCGGCAGCATCAGGTCGAGGATGACGAGGCTGGGCGGGTCGGCCGCGGCCATCTCCAGCGCCTCCATTCCCGTCGCGGCGCCGCGGGCCGGGAGCCCCTCGCGCTCGAGCTGTCGAACCAGGAGAGCGCGGATGTCGGTCTCGTCGTCGACGACCAGAACGGGGCGCCTGCGCTCCATGCTCACCTCGCGCACGCTCTTATCCGGGCTTCTTCGAGGCGTGCGTGACGAGCCTGCGACAAACGTCGGGGGCGCGCTACCGAACGCGGCTGGATACGGAACCACGTGGCTCTCCCGCACGCGCTCCTCCTCCTGCTGTCCGCCTGTGCCGAACCGAGCGACCACGACCGCTCGGCTGAGGCACGCGTATGGGCGACGGCGCTCGCGTCCGGCGACTGCCAGGGTCTGGTGGAGGATCTCCACGACGCATGCGTGATCGCCGACGTCGAACGTACGCGTGTGGATCGCTGTGACGACGCCCGTGCCGAGCACGCCCGCGGGGAGTGCAGGTTCCGTCTCGCGGAGCGCACCCTCGATGCACGCATCTGCGCGCGCGCAGCGCCCTTCGCGGAGGACTGCGCGCTGCACGTCCTGAGCGCGTCGTTTCGTACCTGGGTGCCGGCCGGAGCCGCGCCCGGAGGCCCCGAGGAGGATCGGCTGGCGGAGCGCATCGCCGCGTCAGGTCTCGCCGTGGACGACCCACGCCCCTGGTCGGCCTGGTACCGATGGGTGCTCGGCGCGCAGCGCCCGCTCGACCGCAGCGCCTGTGGCAAGGTCGCCTCCCCCGAGCGCCGCGAGGCCTGCATCCAGACGGGACGCGCCGTCTTCGAGGACCGGCTCAACCGCGCGCGTGACGAAGGAACGCTCGGGTGCGGTACGTCCCCCGGCGAGCACGACGCACTGCCAGAGACGCTCAGGCACACAGCCGACGCCGAGCTCGACGCCATCGTCGCCCTCCGGAGAGCCCGTTGCCGCTGATGCTCCTCCTCGGCTGTTCGACACCGTCCGTCGCGGAGGCCACGACGCGCGCGCTCGCACCCGAAACGCCGTGGCAGGATGCTGTCACAGCCTGCGCACACACCGGCGCGCAGCGCGACGCCTGCATCGCGGCGGCCGTGCGCGCCCACGCCGAGGCGCCGGACGACGCGTGCGATGCCCTGACGGAGGCTCGCTGGCGCGGCGAGTGCGCGTTCGTGCTCGGCGAGCGCCACGCGGCGAGCGGCGACCGTTGGAAGGCTCTGGCCGCGTGCGCCGAAGCCCGCGCCTTCCAGGGCGAGTGCCTCTACCACGCGTGGTCGTTCGAGCTGCAGCTGCGCGCGCGTGGGCATGCCGACGCCGTGGATGCGTGGCCCGCGCTGCAGGACAGCATCGCCTTCTGGAGCGCCCAGCACACCCTCCAGAACAACGCCACCGGGCAGATCGTCGGCGATGCGTGGTTCGCGGCGAACGACGAGAATCCCCCGGCGAGGCTCGTCGCCTGTGAGAGGCTCCCGAACGTTGTCGATCGCGCCTCCTGCAGCGCGGGGACGCTGGCGTTCGTTCAGCGTCGCGTCGCGGAAGAAGCCGTGTCGGGCCGGATCCCGCCGCGCATGCTCGAGCGGGCGTGCCGCGATCCGGGCGCCGGCCGAGAGGTGTTCGGCGGCTTCTATGTCTCCGACCCCAGGATGGACGCCGCGCTGGACGACGCCGTGCGCATGGTGTGCACGAAGGATCCCGCGCTCCACCGCTGGAACCCGGTCCTCGGGGGCAAACGATGAGCGCTTCGCGGCGTGACACGGCCGTCGGGCTCGTCCTCGCCTTGGGACTGCTCGCCGCGCTCACGGGCGTGCTCATCGACCTCGGCGAGCCGGGCGGCGACGGCATCCTGCTCGTCGCCACGGATGCCAACGGGGCGTTCACCTTCGCGCGTCTGTCCAGCGGTAACGGCGCCGTCCTGCGGGAGCAGGGCACGACGCGCCTGGTGCGCCTGCACGACGGCGCACCGCTCCAGCATTGGGCGCAACACGCACGTGTGGACCGCGACGACCAGCGTGGGATCGACCTCGCGGTGGGCAAGGATCTCGTCCGTGTGAACGACGCGGGGCACGGTGAGCTCCGCATCGCCGGGGACGCCCTGCAGGCCCGTGTACGCCTCGACGGGATGGCGGCGACGTGTCCACCGCGAATGGGCGCGGTGACCGGTCAGATCGCCGCAGGTACCGAGGGCACGCTGCTACGGGGTCCCGGCATCGTCCAACGCACCCGCGCGCACCGGTGGCGCGCCAACGACGCCCTCTGGGTGCTCGGAACCCAACGCGCCTTCGGTGTCGATCCAGGGAGCGACTGCGGCGCGTGGGCCGTCGACGGCGATGCAGGCGAGACGTTCCCGACGGTCACCCCGCCGCGCAAACGAGGCGACCGGGTCGAGGTCGGCCCCTGGAGCTTCACCGTCGAGACGCTCGGGACGAGCGCACCTCTCGACCCGCTGGCGCACCTCAGCGCTGCGGAGCGGATGCTGGGACGTTGGCTCGTCGGGCCCCCGGCGCGGCTCCATCGAGGCCGCGTACGGGTGAGCGGTCCGGGAGGCGTGGACGAGCTTCTGCCCGCGCTGCTCCTCGTCCACGACCGAGCGGCGCGATAGTTCCCCTGCGAACGAGGTTCCGATGCTCGCGCTGTTGGTCGCCGTCCTGTCCCACTCCGCCCACGCCCGCGACCTCCACGGCCGTGTGGGTGTCGGCTTCGAGAACCAGCTCTCCGGCGATGGCGCGCTCACCGGGCGCTACTGGCTGCCCGGGAGCAAGGACGCCCCGCTCATCGCCATCGAGGGCGTGCTCGGCATGAACCTCGACCCGGCGCAAGCGCGCGTGAGCGCGGGCGCCCGCGCGATGGGCGTGTTCCTCGTGGAGGACAACCTGAACCTCTACGGCGCCGCTGGGGTCGCCTGGGTCGGAGGTCCGAACGTCGTGCGGATCCAGCCCGCCATCGGCGCCGAGTTCTTCCTGTTCGGCCTCGAGAACCTCGGCGTGACGGCAGAGTGGGGCCTCGACGTGGACCTCGGCAGCGCCTGGCGCGTCGCCACGCCGGGACACCCCGTCACGGGCGTCAGGTACTACTTCTGAAGCGTCCGTTCCTAGAGCCCGGGTACCCCGTCCTCGGCCGGGATCGACGCTGGCGTCGCATGGACGGGCTGGAACCGGTACACCGTGCTTCCCGAAGGCACGAGCTGAAGGTCCTCTGCGATGGCGCGGTCGAGCGTCGCCGGGTCGTCCCGGAGCCGGGCCACTTCGTGGGCGAGGCGCGCGTTTTCCGCCGTCTGGGCCACGATCTGCTGATCCACCTTGCGGGCATCGTCCTGGATTCGCCGCAGCTGAACGACGCCCGACTTGCCACCGAAGAGCGAGCCGAGCACGAGTACCACCGCGACCGCGGGGAAAATGGCGAGGAAGGCATAGCGGACGTACGGTTTCATCACGGCCATCGAGCAGAGGGAGACAGGGCATGCGTATCGAGCGAGCCACGCTGCGTCACGTGCTTTCGCGCATGCACGTCGACACGTCAACAGCACGCCGCGTGGTCGTCGCGGCCGCGACGCTGGCCGCGGGCGCGTGTCTCGTCGGATGCAGGGTGGGCTACCTCGTGCAGGCAGGGTGGTACCAGGCCGAGATGCTTGCGGCGCGCGAGCCGCTCGACGAGGTGCTCGCCGGCGGAACCTTGTCCGCGGGAGAGGAACAGCGCCTGCGGCGCATCCCGGAGCTCAAGGCGTTCGGACGCACCCTTGGACTCGCGGCAACGGACAACTACGACGCGCTCGCCGTCGGCTGGGACCGCACCATCTGGAACGTGAGCGCCTGCGCGCCGCTCGCCTTCGAGCCCGTGACGTGGTGGTTCCCGGTCGTCGGACGCGTCCCCTACCTTGGCTTCTTCGTCGAGGCTGACGCCCGCGAGGAGGCGCGGAAACTCGGCGAGACCGGCGCGGACACGATGGTGCGAACCGCCGGCGCCTACAGCACCCTGGGCTGGTTTCGCGACCCTGTTCTTCCTTCCATGCTGCGCTGGAGCGAGGCGCAGCTCGCCGAGACGGTGTTCCACGAGCTCGGCCACGCCACGCTCTGGATCCCGGGAAGCGTCCCGTTCAACGAGAGCTTCGCGAGCTTCGTCGGTGAGGAGGCCACGGTGCTCTGGATCGACCACACCTGGGGAAAAGCCAGTTCGCAGCGGGCGGACTGGGATCGTGAGGCCCGCGATGGCGCCCGCTTCGACGCCCTGCTCCACCAGATGTACAGAGATCTGGACACGATGTACCGCGACACCACGATCGCGATGGCCGACAAGACCGCGCGCAAGGGCGCGATCTACGCGTCGCTCCCCGACCGGATCCGCGCCAGCGCCATCGAGGATCCGGCGCGGTGGATCGCCTGGGCGCAGCGCACGTCGTGGAACAACGCGCGCCTCGCGCAATTCCGGGCCTACAACCAGAATCGCGAGGCGTTCGAGCGACTTTGGGAGCGGAGCGGTCATGACTTCCCCGCGTTCTTCGCCCTCGTGAAGACCGCCACCGCGAACGCGGACGACCCGTGGATCGCCGTCCGCGAAGCCGGCGCCGCGACAGGCGCCGCCGCCCGACCCTGAGGCGTCGGCGGGCGAGGTTCTTGCCCACGATCCGAGGCGATGGCGCCGCGTCCATTTCCTGTACGACGTACAAAAATCTTTACACGCACGACGAGGCGACCCCTCGCCGTACACCCGCGTCAACCGCTAAAATGCAGCTATAACAAGAGCTTGTTACCATATCCCGATGAGGACTTTTCAAGATCCGTGGCGTCCGTACCGCCGAGAACCACGTGGCATGGTCCTTGCTTTGGAGGAGACCAACGCTGACGGAGGTTCCCCATGTCCTTCGCGACTCCCCCGACTCGCCGCACGCCCGCCCTCGGTGACGGCAACCCGCTGCTGAACGCCTACCTGCGCCGCATGGGCGAGATTCCGCTGCTCAGCCGCGATGACGAGGTCGAGGTCGCGCGCCGCATCGCCGAAGGAGGCCCGGACGCCGAGATCGCGCGCGTCGCGCTCGTGAACGCGAACCTGCGGCTCGTCGTCAGCATCGCCAAGCAGTACGGCTACCGCGGCATTCCCCTCTCGGATCTCATCCAGGAGGGCAACATCGGCCTCATGAAGGCGACCGAGAAGTTCGACCACACCCGCGGCTTCAAGTTCAGCACCTACGCGAGCTGGTGGATCCGTCAGGCGATCGTCCGCGCGATCGAGAGCCAATGCCGCACGATCCGCATCCCGATCTACAAGCTCGAGATGATCAACCGGATGAACGCGGCCTCGCGCCGGATGTTCCGGGAGCTTGGCCGCGAGGCGACCCTTGCGGAGCTCGCCGCGCGTCTGGAGGTCGACCTGCGCGACCTCGAGGATCTCGTCCAGCTTACGCGCGAGCCCGTCTCGCTCGAGGCGCCGGTCCGCGAGGACAGCGAGGCCACCGTGGGCGACTTCCTCGAGGACCTGGCGGCGAGCAAGCCGTCCGACGCCATCGAAGACCACGCGATGCGCGAGGAGATCGAGCAGGTGCTCGCCACGCTCGCGCCGCGCGAGGAAAAGGTGCTCCGTATGCGGTACGGTCTCGGCGAGCCCACCGTCTACAGCCTCGAGGAGATCGGCGTGCAGTTCGGGCTCACCCGCGAGCGCATCCGCCAGATCGAGATCAAGGCGCTGCGGAAGCTGCGCGCCCACAAGCGCCGCCCGCACCTCGCGAGCTTCCTCGCCGCGTGAGGCGACCTACCGCAGGTTGAACGAGCGCAGCACCGCACCCTCAGGGTGCAGGTCGACCTCGGTCATGCCGAGCAGATCGGGCGCCAGCCGAAGCGCGTGGTTCAAGGGGACGTGCAGCCACGCCGCAAGCAAGGCGCGGATCACCCCGGCGTGCGTGACCACGACCAGAGGACGATCCGCAGCGCGCCCCGAGGCCTCCTCGAGGGCGAGCAGCGCGCGCGCCTGCACCTCCGCGAGGGTCTCGCCACCAGGGGCGGCGGTGTGCGCGTAGTCCGACCAGACGGCGTCCCGGCGCTGCGGATCCTCGGCGCCGATGGACGTCCAGGTGCGCCCCTCCCAGGCGCCGAAGTGCTGCTCGCGAAGCCGACGGTCGATGCGAACCTCGTCAGCGGCCTGCGCGGCGAGCCGTCGACAGCGCACGAGATCAGAGCTGACGCACACGGCGCCGGGGTGCTCGTCGCGAAGCCGCCCCGCGAGCACGAAGGAGCCCGCGGCGCCCTCGTCGTCGAGGTCCACGTCCATCGCACCCACACACACGCCCGCGGGCGCTCGGGTGCGCCCATGACGCACCAACACGACGCGCGTCACCGTCACGAACGCCTCACGCGCCGACCTCGCCCGTCGTGACCGCGACGCCGCCGATGACGAGCGCGCCATCGTCCCGGAGCGACTCCGCGATGCCCGCCACCTCGCCGACGCGGACATGCCGCCCAAGGGTGTGCGCGCGCGCGCGCCAGACGTCCAGCCGCACGGGAGGGTCCGCGCCCTGCAGGATGGCCGACCGTGCGGTGTCCAGCACGGCGTCCCTGTCGAGCGAGCCTCCGCGGAGCGCTGCCAGGCTCGTCGCGGGAGGCAGCCCCTCGAAGTCCAGCCGATTCACGTTGATGCCCACGCCGAGGACCACGTAGCGGACGCGATCGTCGACCGCGTCCACCTCCGCGAGGATGCCAGCGAGCTTGCGGCCGTGCGCGTCCACGAGGTCGTTTGGCCACTTCACCCGGACATCGAAGGCCTCGGCCAGCGCCGCAGCTGCCCCGAGCGTGAGGAGCGGCGCGTCACGCAGGCGCCCCCCCGGTCGCAGCACCATCGAAAACGCGAGGTCGAGGCCGGGGGATGTCGACCATCGGCGATCCATCCGGCCGCGCCCCGCGGTCTGAACGTCCGCGACGACGGTGGTGCCGTGCAAGGCGCCCGACTGCGCGAGCACGCGAGCCTGGTCCTGCGTCGACGGGAGCGCGGCGAAGCGGACGATCACAGCAGCTGCGCCGCGATCTCGGCGAGGCCGCTCCGCTCGCCCTTCCGAAGCGTGACGTGCCCCGCCAGAGGGTTCTCGCGGAAGCGCTCCACCACGTACGAGAGGCCGTTGCTCGTGGCATCCACGTAGGGGTTGTCGATCTGGTAGCGGTCGCCCGTCAACACGATCTTCGTCCCCTCCCCCGCGCGCGTCAGCACGGTCTTGACCTCGTGCGGCGTGAGATTCTGCGCCTCGTCGATGACGAGGAACTGCCTCGGAATGCTTCGACCGCGGATGTAGGTGAGCGGCTCGACTTCCAGGATTCCCTGGTCGAGCAGCGCCTGCCAGCTCGGCGCCGTGGCCTTGCCGCCGCCGCTGCGCGCGTGGCCGGTGCCCTCGCGGGCCTCCTCGCCGCCGAGCAGCAGCTCCAGGTTGTCGAAGATCGGCTTCATCCAGGGGTTCAGCTTCTCGTCGATACTGCCGGGGAGGTAGCCGAGATCGCGCCCGAGCGGGAAGATGGGCCTCGCCACGACGAGCTTGCGGTAGCGCTTGTCGTCCGCGACGCGCTTGAGCCCCGCCGCGATGGCCAGCAGCGTCTTGCCCGTGCCCGCCATGCCGTCGAGGGTCACGAGCGGGATGCTGTCGTCCAGCAACAGGTCGAGGGCGAAGACCTGCTCGCGGTTGCGCGCCAGGATGCCCCAGGCGCCTTCCTTGTGACGGGTCACCAGGCTCAGGCTCCCTGAGCGCGCATCGTGCCGCAGCAGCGCTGCCTGACCGGGATGGAGCGCGTTCTTCAGGACGACGAACTGGTGCGGTGCGAGCCCCACGAGCCCGTCGACGCCGGCCGTCGGGATGCTGCCTTTCGCGTAGGCTTCGGAGACCAGCTCCGCGTCGACGTCGACCTCCCGCATGCCGGTGTAGGCCTCCTCCACGGCGACGTGCGCGTGCTCGTAGTCCTCGGCATCCATGCCAAGCGCGTCGGCCTTCAGTCGCATGTTGACGTCGCGGCTGACGAAGATCACGTTGCCGGGCGCCTCGCGGTGAAGACGGAGCGCCGTCGCGAGGATGATGTTGTCGTTGCTCGCGGGCGCGCCCCCGAAGAGGCCCTGGCCGTCCTCGCCGCGCGGGATCGCGACGCGGAGCGTGCCGCCGTCCTTGAGGGGCACACCTTCGGAGAGACGTCCGAGCGCGCGCATGCGGTCGAGCTGACGGGACACGGTGCGGGCGTTGCGACCGAGCTCGGTCAGCTCCCGCTTGAACTTGTCGATCTCCTCGATGACGGTGATCGGCAGAACCAGATCATGCTCGTCGAACACCCCGAGCGCGTCCGGATCGTGCAGGAGCACGTTGGTGTCCAGGACATACGTTCGCTTTCCACGTGGCGATGTGCTCATCCGGGCTCCTTTGTGGCCCTCGAGCGGGCCGGTTCAGCGGATCGGGAGAGGCAGACTCGACGCGACGGCGGGCTCGCCCGCGCGACGAGTCCAACTGACGGGGGGCGCGTCGAGCCGGAGGACACCCGCGACGGGCGACCCCTTCCCGACGTAGACGGAGAGGCTCCCGCCGGTCGCGGTCGCGGCGTCCGCGCCGGGCAGGACCTCGACGACATTGTCACCGACGCGGAGCCAGGGGCCGATGTCCAGTACGAGCTGCGGCTCGCCGGATCGGACGTTGCGCACCCGCGTTCCGTTGACGCGAACCTCGATGGACTGGCCACCGCTGCGCGCATCCTCGGTCACGAGCCACCAGGTCCCGGAGGGGGCTGGCACGCGAACCTCACGCGCGGGCTGCGACGCCCCCGCCGAGGCCAAGGCGCCCGCGACCGGTACGGTGGCGACGCCAGCACTCGGAACCCCTGCGCCAGGCAATCCGGCTGGCGCGCCATACATCCCCGAAGGCGATGCGGCCGGCGCATCGCCCGCCTGGGTGACCGCCACCTTGTAGCCGGGAGCATCGATGTAGATGTTGCCCTGCGCGTCCACGCGTACCGTGCAGCGCTCCAGGGTGACCGGCGGCAGCACATCTGCGCGCACGCCGTTCACGAACACCCCGCCGGCGAGCGCGACGCTGGCGAGGAGGAGCATCATTCGCCGGGATCCGTGCCGCCATTGACGCGGATCCGGAGCTCCTTGCCGACCTTGAAGACCGGCAGAACCTTGGGCTCGACGACGATGGCAGCGCCGGTGCGGGGATTCCGGCCCGTGTAGCCACCGTAGGCCCGAGCGCGGAAACTACCGAAACCGCGTACTTCGACGCGCCGGCCCTCCGAGAGCGCCTCGCGCACGCTCTCGAAGAACACGTTCACGACGCGCTCGGCGGTCGCCCTCGGGAGTCCCTCGCGACGCGCCACAGCGTCCACCAGCTCACTCTTCGTCATGATCCTTCCTGCCGTTCCTGTACCCCGCAGCACGCGCCATGGTCAAGGCGCAGAGGGCGTGTCCTCACCCGCGACCGGATGAGCGTTCTTCGCGCCCGGCTTCGCGCCGAGCCCGAACCAACCCGCGATGCGCTCGCGGTTGTCGCGCAGCACCATGGTGATGGGCGCGGCAACGTAGATGGACGAGTACGTGCCAACGACGATGCCGATGAGCATGACCGTGGCGAACTCCCGCAGGACCGGCCCGCCGATGAAGAGGAACGGCACCATCGCGAACATCGTGGACACGCTCGTCATGATCGTACGGGACAGCGTCTCGTTGATGGACACGTTGATGAGCTCGCCGAACTGCTTGCGGCGATAACGCTCCATGTTCTCGCGGATGCGGTCGTACACGACGATGGTGTCGTTGAGCGAGTAGCCCGTGAGCGTCAGCAGCGCGCTCACGGTCTGAAGGCCGAACTCCTGTCGCGTGAGCACCAGGATGCCGCAGGTGATGGCGACGTCATGGAACAGGCAGACAATCGCGCCCGGCGAGAAGGCCAGGTCGAAGCGCATCGCGATGTACACGACGTGGATGGCGATCGACAGGCCGATGGCGATGAGACCGGCCTGACGCAGGTTGTCACCCACCTTCGGTCCGACGCTGTCCGTGCGGAGGATGTCCGGCGCACGGTCGGGGAGTCCCTTCACGAGCGCGGCGCGAATGTCCTCCGCGACACCCGGGAGGCGGATGCGGAGGGTGTTCGCGTCATTGCCGGGCGCGACCTTCACGCCGGGCAAGCCTGCGAGCGCGGCCTCCACCTTCTCCAGCGCGACGGGTTCGCCCGTATAGGTCACCTGGATGCTGGACCCGACCGCGGAGTCCACGCGGAAGGCCTCGATCCACGCCGTTCCGAACGCGGCCTCGAGCGAGCTGCGCGCCCCGTCGACCTGCTTGCTGCCCGTGGCCTCGCCCTCGCCGTGCAGCCGCACGACGTAGCGGCTCGTGTTCGCGTCGCCGACTTGCTGGATGGCGTCGTCCGCCACGCCCACCGGCGCGAGCGCCGAGCGAACGTCGGCGATCGTGGTCTGCTTCGCGAACGCGACCTCGACCTCGGTGCCGCCCGTGAAGTCGAGCCCCCAGTTCGGCCCGATCGTCACGAACAGCGCGATGCCGAGCCCCGAGGCCAGGAAGGAGATGCCGGCCCAGAACTTCGTCTTTCCGACGAAGTCGTACCAAAACCCCTTGGGGATGACGTGGAACGTGGTCGGCCTCAGATTCTGATGGAGGTCTGGCGCTCGCGCCCGAAGGCGAGCTCCATGGGGGTACGGAACACGAACACGCCCGAGA
>JACCDX011797616.1_pt1 | contig 24924 bp, 24 predicted proteins | sample 7449681 | NCBI WGS metagenome assembly JACCDX01 (sample SAMN15323450, study PRJNA562643) | freshwater metagenome | isolation source: river surface water | place: USA:Blue River Watershed | collected 2017-08-18
GGGCTGGGGCACGGGCTGGGGCACGGGCTGGGGCTCGTTGGCAAGGCCGGGGCGGGCATACCGGTGGGCACGCAATCCTCTGACCAGCTTGCGAAAGTCGGCATAGTCCGCAGGTGTCGCAACACACTCGGACAGTTGCTGAACAAACGTTTGTACACCACAGAACTTTTCGTTCCGGGCATCGCGGTCGGCTTTGGTCAGCGGTTGGAGAGTGCGCGGGTCGGGCGCGTTGGGGAAGCGCGCGTGAATGGTGCCGTCGTCGTACGCAAGCGTATAGCTGGACACGGAGCAGACATGCGGTTTGCTCACGCCCGCGCGCGTGCCCGCACCTGTGCTTGCGACGCCAAAGACGCGTCTGCCGGGTGCGGTCAGTACGATATTGTTTTCGTACGCGACGTACGAGAACAGAATAGGCGCCATGTGACGATGATAGATGGATTGAGAGAATGGAGCGAAGTGGTTCTTACGGAAGTGGCGCGACTCCTACAATATTTGAGGGAATCAATTTTTTGTCTTGCCATCGCCTTTGTTGGAATCTCGATGCAGTCGGGAGGCGAATCCTGTGCTTGTGGGTCTCCCAAGCGCATTGCATCATGTGGTGGAATGAACTACGTACACACCAACGGTTCCGCAACCCATGGCATGACCAAGAGCTCTTGGGGGGCTGTGCGTAGAGGAGTGATGGGACAAGCTTTTGTGAGAGGCAATGACTCTAGCTCGTACACTTGGATTGGATATGCTCGAGTCTTGTGCACCGCCTCGTCTGGTGTGATACCTACAAATTGACATGCTGCTGCTTCAGCCGGGCTCATTGACGTCATGTATTTTTTAGCCACTCGCCATTGCGTCCCTCTTGGCAGCAAGACCTCATACTCGTTGTTATGCCGAGCATTTGGATCATCCATGCCGTAGGTCAAAAGGATCCATGGCATATGACGGCTACAAACTTTGAATACAAAGAGTGCTCCATCTTGACTTGTATAGTTGTATCCCCACGCCACTTTTGCAGACAATGTGGTCGACAAGAACTCTGGGAATGCAATCAAGTCGCCGACTTTGTGCTTGGCGTCGTAGCTATTGACACCACGCAACAATGCTTGTGAGATACTGCGCTTGCGTTGCTTTGCAAAGATGCTATCCAAATCTGCCACAAGTCCTATGGTCCCGTTGACTTGGTCCAAGTAGCTGCTCGTGAGCTGTTCCTTGGCATCGTCTTCTTGTTCCCACATGGGTCTCTTGTCAATGACGCGTGGCTGGGACCGGGCCGCAATCAGCTGTTTAACCAACGCATGCAACATCAGTTTGAAGCGTACGACTGGATATTGGCCGCTGCGCAGCATGCGATTCATGATTGCAAACCCCGAGCCCTTGTATTCTTGTAGAGCAGCACAATCTTTGGCGCTCAAACATGCGCTATCAAAGAGTTTCGAGCTAATGGCTCGCAGTTGTTCTTCTTCAATCAACGGGTGGAGTTGATGCAGTTTGGCCACAGCCGGCATGACCAAGAGTGTCATATATACAATAAACACACAATCAAAATATTGTCAATCGTGATGATGTCTTGAATCAAAACATGAAAGATCGTAAACATACTCCCCGGGCGCAAATCCGGGTCAAAAACTCTGAATATTTCTTCAATGAGTGCATCGTGGTCTCGGCCGTCCCAAATGCCATCCGCCATCTTCGACCCACGTATCGTTGGCCAGAACATGTTCGACAACCTGATTGCATCGCGTGGTGGAATGACAATCTGCAATGTTCGTCGTGGGAGAGATACAGCGTTCATCGGTCCCCACTCGTACAACAAAGTATTGTACGACATGTCGTACGCAGCTCCATGCCTATATATGCTGAGCAGCTGCATGCAGCCTAGCGCATACTCTCGACTGTGTCCACCGTCCACCGGCATCATGTCGCCGAACTCATCATCGATCTTTCTGCCAACCGAGATATATGGCAGCATCGTCGCGTATGCCGCGACCCATGACGACGCCATGGCACTCACTGGGACGTGCAAGCTGCTTGCAAAGTTGCGGCGGAGCCGCGTCGTGGCCACGGAGTTTTTCGCCAATCAAGCGCTAGGCGCCTCGCTGCCAGTAGCGGCAGCCGTCCTCTCCGCCCCGCGGGCGCTGTGGGACGCGGTCGTCCGAGCCGTTCTCGCGGCGTTGCCACTTCCAACAACCACAACTTCAACTGGCATAACAACTCCAACAACGAACCCAACAACCCCGCCGAGTACCATCACGGCGACGCGCGCGCTGCTGAGGGCCATCCGCGGCGACGCGAGTCTGCCCGTGGTGGAGGCGCTGCTGCGAGCGGGGGCGTCACCGACGCTAGAGGAGTGCGACGACGGTTTTTGCACGGACGAATGCAAGAGCGAGATCCTTGACAAAACCAACCACGAGCACCCGAACGCGATTTTCGTAGCGGCGCGGGCCAAGCGGCTGGACGTCATCGACGCCATGATCGCCCACATGGGCCTCGACGCGGCGGAATGCATGGACCTTGGCAACATGTGGGGCGAGACGGCGCTCATGTGGTCAGGCGACGCGGCGACCGCAGAGGGCCTGTTGGCGCGGGGCGCGGACGTGAATGCAATGTCCGACCTGGGGACGACGGCCCTGATCGAGGCCGCGCGCAAGGGCTTGCTTGACGTGGTCGAGACTCTTCTTGAGAAAGGCGCCGACAAGGACGAGGTCAACGATGACGGTCATTCGGCGGTGAACGCCGCGGTCGAGGGCGGCCACATGGACGTCGTGGCCTGCCTGCTGCGAGCCGGGGCAGCGCCGGGCGATGCGGTGGCGTTTGCGCAGACGGACGAGGTGCTCACGGCGCTGCTGGACGTCCACGGCCTGTCCGCCACGGCCCCCATGGCCGAGTTCATGGACATGACGCCTCTGATGTATGCGGCGTCGCGCCACAAAGTCTCTTTCATGGATATCTTGTGCAGCCGCGGCGCGCGGATCTATGCCATAGGCCCCCGCGGCGAGACGGCGCTCATGCATGCGGTCGGATTCAAAGGCGGCGCGGACTTTGAGGCGACCATTGATTTCATCCTGGCCAGGGCGCCCCCGGACTTTATCAACGAGCGCGATACTCTGGGAGAGACGGCGCTGCATCACGCGGCGAGCTTGGGGGCGTATGATGCTGTCGTGGCGCTGCTGGCGCGCGGTGCCGACCCGCTGATCGCGGATGCGTCGGGGGTGGTGACGCCGCGCGAAGCTGCATTGTCGAACGCGCGCGCGCATGCCGAATCCCCCTCGAGCCGCGACATTCCCAGGGCGGACGTTGAACGCATTGCCAATGAGTACGCGCGCGTGGTCGCTGCACTTGACTCGGCCGCACGAGTGTAAATGAATGTTGGCAAAGAAGAAGGCGTTGTCAAGTATGTATGGGCATGGAATGAATCATCGGGACATGCGGAGTCGTGGACATATTCACTCGGAGCAAACGCATGCGAGCACTTCCGAGTTCATATGCGAGGACTGTATCTGTTTTTTGTTCTCCATTGCGGATGAATGTCAATGTCAATCTCATGGTTTGTCGATGCCGACCATGAACACAGGTCGACCAAAGACTCGCTTACCGGCGTCGCGCTTTTGAACATACCTGAGCACCAGCTCGTAAAGATTGCAAAGGAATACCTTGGTCTGCTTTGTCAATGCGAGCTGCAAGTGAACGCTGATGAGGTTGACGAGCTCGGTCGCCGAACACCCACCGCTGCTCGTGGACGTTTGGGCACAAATGTAGCCTTGCGACCGATGTTGTTTATTGATGATCTTGAACTGTGCCTCTTTGTTTGATCGGACGTGGAGATATCCCAACAAGTCATTTGTGTTATTGTGGTCACCAAGAGACTTGCTTTGACTGGCGTAAAAGTCGTTCATCTCGGCCACTGTGGATTGGACAAGCTCCTTATCGCGCACAATGTATACCATCGAAGTGTACGGTGTTTGTACATATGTCTGTCCACCAAAATCGACCAAAACGTTTGCGCCCCGAGCACACTCGAGTAGCAGTGCGGATTTTTCGCTTGTAGGTTCAAATAGAATCTGTTGTAGCAGCGCAATTATATCGGATTCGGGCAATCTGTCAAATACATACTCTAGCAGCAAATCTTTCAGCACCTCTGGTACCGCCGAGGGCGCCCCAAAGCTCTTGGTACACACGGAATGGTAGAACGTGGAAAACGATTCGAGTGCGCGCACGGGCTCGGCTGCAAAGTGCTCGGGCGTCAAGACCACGGTAGGCGCGGGCGCGGGCGCAAGTTCCATGGGAATTTTGTGGTACGTGCTTCCACGATACTGCACAACGAAACGCTCGGTCGGGTTGGCGATGATGTCTTGGAGGGACCATGCCAAGAGTCGCTGAGAATAAGCGGGAACCATGCGCTTGACGAATTTCTCAATGTCTTTAAAGCTCTGTTTTGCGGCTTTCTCAAAGCTCATCTTGATTGCATGCGAATACAGCGGCGTGGCCTCCGCTACCAACGAGGCTTCGACGTCCGTCATAGACCGCGTTTGCACTGCGCATTGGGTCACACTGTTTGCTTCGGCGTCATCGTCTTCCTTGTGCGAATGCTTGCGCCCATGAGCGTCGACTAGAGTCTTGACTCTTGTAGCATTGGTTGTTGACCGACGTTGGTGTTGCGGACGACGGCGCACCAGCGCACAATCGATTGCGTTTGCGCGCAATATCGTCTCGACATGTGTGATGTGCTTTTGCTTGCCTTCGGCGATGCGATACAGTCTCAGGTCCACCGATTCGCGCTTCGTGGCCGAGTAATCTGCCGGCACGGCCGCGTGGTAGTAGATCATGACGTTGCGTTTCTCCGGAGGCAGTGCGTGGTGGCTGCACGTGCGCGCCGCTCGCCCGATGACTTGTTCCAATTTGTTCAAGTGGAACCAGGGCTCCATGATGTGGACCTGCCGAATGTATTTAAAGTCCACGCCTTCTGCCACGACATTGGTACCTAGGATTACCTTGATGCGACCGCCGCTCACATTATCTTCCGACTTGACCTCGCCCAAAATCTTGTTGAAATCTGTCGCAAAGTCCGAGTCGCGCGTCAAGATACAGTATTTGTTGACATGTTGTTGAGCATGGATGAGGTTCGGGCCGCCCGCACGACTGAACCCGGCGTGCTCGAGCGCAATGGCCAAAGGAATGATGCCACTGTACAAAAAGTACGAGTGGACGAACAAGACGCCTTCGGATTGCAAGATAGTGTTTAGAATGGAGGACATTTTGCAGCTGTATTTGGACAGATTGTCGCGAGTCAAAAATGCACCGTGTCGGGCGGTAATATTATCCTTATACGTGAACATTGGCGAGCGGCTTTTTTGAGCGTTGATGCTAAAGCACTCGCGAAAGGCCTCTTTGCCCCACGTGTCGGTGACTGGATACACCATGTTGCCGAGCTGTAGAGCTTTCAACAATGCAAAACTATTCTCGCCCTCACCATCGACCTCGCCTTCTTCACCTTGGGGACCCATTTCGTGTTGTTTGTCGACTCGCGCTTTCGCGCCGCTAGTAGTAGTCCTGAGGAGCGCGTGCCGGTACAGAGACGTTTGATGATCCGACATCTTTGAGCACAGGATGGGCGTCAAGCTTAAGCGCGCGGCTTTGGGGATCGCGACTCCGCTGATGTCTTGTATTGGCAGCTCGCCTACTCGCATCGCATCGTGTGGAAAGAGGCGCGTAGGAAACGCATCTTTGTTTTGGGAACTATCGACGACGGACACGTATCCTCTGCACAAATTCGCCAAGACGCCTGGATCGCGAAGCCCGCCATCGCGACCAAAGAGCCTGCTAGTTTCGATATAAGGACGCTTCTCGTTGGCCATGACCAGATTCAACAGCCACGTAATCTCCTTTGCCTCGTTGTACATTGGCGTTGCGGTACACAAGATGAGCTTGACGTTGTCGCACACGCGCAAAACGCGCAAGAGAATCGGCGGTACTATTTTACTGGTTTCGGAGCCATCCGCACGAATGTTGTGGACTTCATCGATGATGATCACTCGGCCAGAAAATATGTCCTTCAAGCGTCTGTTGACCTGTTCGGTGACGTACTCGGGTCCGCGTGTTTCAGATCGCGCAATGGATGTTTCGATTCGCGTAATGAGGTTTGCAAACTCAATAAACCCAAAGAACTCGTATGCATCTGATATGAGCTTTTGTATTCTGTCGTTCAAGCGTTTTTTCGACATGACCTCGGGGTGTTTGATTTGCGTCAGGTAGTTTGATGCGATGCACTGATTCGCAACTACAAAATCTACTTTGCTTATATCAAAAATCTGTTTGCGATACTGGTCTTTCAGTGCGCTAGGAAGCAGCACCAGCACCCTCTTTGAAAAATATGCTTTGAACTGTTCGGCAATGGTCAGCGCGGTGCACGAGTTGTGAGTTACAATGTTGTTGCCGAGCAAGTAACGGTGATTGCCATCAACCATGAAACCAAAGTATGGTTGCACTCCAATGCTCTCGATGTGGAATTGGGACGACTTGGGCCGTACATTGACATCGTTTGTCATGCACGCTGTAGAAACCTTGCGACTAGTGCGCAGTGGAATCGTGGCGTTGTAAATGCACATCTTGACGAATGGCTTGGCATCGCGGCGCACTTGCACAAAGAATCCCAAAGAGCTCGCGATGCTTCCAAAGAGATTTAGAATGTGCGTCGCCCTTTTGCCGTCTTCATCTCCTTCGTCTGCCGATGTTGCAACAAACGTGTTGTTGTGATAGTATCCGCACGAATCAACAAAGGCGGCCAACATATCCAATCGGTCACATGTGTCAGACTGCCAAGATAGGGACAGCTGATCCACGAACCAGTTGTCATCAATGCCATCAAAAATGGGGTGTGTGATTCGCAAGAACGGGGCGCGAAATTCGCAAGACCAACCACTCTTGTAACATAGCTGGTGAACGTGATGCGCGACTTCTGATTCCGTAATGTGAAAAACTCCCGACGCAAACTTGCATGCCCCGAGCGCCAAAAGATATGGCGGAACGCGCAGTGGCTCCGTCGGCGCGTACATTGTCGGCTGCTTGTACATGTGATACTTTCGTTTCATATTGAAGTCCAGCGCCATGTAGTCTGATACGCTGATGTGGGAGATGGATCCGTCCGCCGCCAATAGGCACAAGATGTGATCGGCGTTGGCCGTAAACTCGCCGCCAAGGTCACAAGTGATCTTGAACAACTCACCCTCTCCACGCGCGAGCGACACGACGCGGCGGGGCGTGCCGTCATCGCCCATGACGACTTCGTCTGCGTGCACATCTTGTACCATGCGTGTCGAACCATCAAACATTTGTATGGGCGTGTTTATACCGTGGCACTTGCCGGTTCCAGTCCCATGAAACAAAACCAAGCTGTTATAGGGTGCGCTAGGCGACATGAAATTCCGTAGGAAAACTTGGTTGTGCGTCAATGAGAACGGTCGAAGATGTTGTGGGTGATCATTCGCAGCGCCGGCTGGAGAAGCACACAAGTCCTGATCGGACGACGGCACAGACATGGTAGCGCTGTTGACCGTCACGAAGAAGGGGTCTTGGTACACGTCCGCATACAGCGACTGTTGCTCTTGAGTAGTCAAGCTCCGTTGCCCGAGTTCTTCCTTGATTGCCATTAAACGCTGTCGAATGCTACTTTGTTCGGTAACATCAACAACAAACGGAGTATCCCGCAATAGTTTCTTAGCGGTGGCAATGAGATCATCGATTGTGAAAGAACCCAATTCCATAACACCATATACATATATACTCTGTCGTCAAGAAAATTGGTTGGTACAAAAAAATCAAATAAATGTCCGCTGCCCAAGTATATGCATGTATTTCTTTATGAATCAACGAGTCCGGCTCATCAGCGCGATCATCGCCATTTTGATCGCCGTTGTATCCTACTGCTATTTCTATATTTACAGCATCAAGGACGCATCACGTGTGAAAAATTGCAGCACGTGGCGCTTGACAGATACATTAGATTACTCAGCTTCAATACCTATGCACCCGACGTTCGAACAGGCACTGCTGCAGTCATCATATTCAATGTACAAAGAAGCAGCCGAGTACGATGATGCCAACTTGATCTTTTTCGAGACATTCAACTCAATCGACACACTTATGTCTCAAGTCAAGTGGCCCGCAAACGATGCGGATTGCATCGTGTATGGGATGGCGGGCAGTGACTGTCTTGCTAGCAAAGGACTGCTCGCGCATCACATGCGCAGAGCGGGGTTTTCCGAGTACCTGCCGCCCACATTTATTTTGTGCATGCACAATGACGTTGCGGCTCTGGTAAAGTACGCAGCAGCGAACCCAGACGCGGTATACATTATGAAAAAGAATATTCAACGCCAAGAAGGTTGCTTCGTAACCGCACACATGACGCATGTGATCAAAATGCGACACGAGTATGTAGTTGCGCAAGCTATTTTACAAGACCCGCTCGTCGTGGGAGGACGCAAAATCAATCTGCGCATCTACTTGCTGGTTGTGATCAAGGGCGGGCGCGAGTGCAAGCTGTACAGGTATACCGACGGGTTCATGTACTACACACCTAAAAGATTTGTGCCATACACCACCGACACCGATCATATCATTACTACAGGGTATATTGATCGGTCGGTCTATGAAGAGAACCCGTTGACCTACAAGGACTTGGCGGGGCACCTTGGCGACGCGCGCGCACGAGTGTTGGACGAGAATATCAGTATCATGTGCGCCAGCATCAACAAGTGCTTTGGGCAGATGTTGCTAACTTATAACAAAGATATGCCCGACAGACATACGCGCGCGTGCATATTTGGCATGGACGTTGCACCCGATTCACAGCTCGGATGTAAGATCATGGAGATTAACAAAGGCCCTGACCTCGCATTCAAAGACGAACGTGACAAATCTGTCAAGTTGGGTATGGTCGCAAATATGTTTGATATGCTATTCGATGGCGGGCGGAAGACGACAGGGTTCCAAGAATGTGTATGAAAACATTTTGGGGTGCCAACGACACCTTGTGCAAAAAACTTCTGTGCTCAATAAAAACCGAATCGCACATATCCGCAAGACTATAATGACATCACCAATTGTCAATCTTGATTTTAGCAAGTTCCCGTCGGGATCATTTGCTGTTGTATTCACTCCTCGCGTGGCCAAAGATGCCCGAGCTGAACTAGCAAAACTCGCTCCGCACGCGCACAATCTTACAATCACCACGGAAACACTCGATGGCGTCCGGGCCACCGTTCCCGCTTGGAATGCATTCAACGATATGCTTGACCTACTTTTTGCTTCGGGATCCTTGACCTTGAAAGTCTTTACAAATCAAAGCAAAGGTGTTGCGGAAAGGGAGATTGTGAAAAAATTGGCAGGAAGGTTAGGATCGGAGCTAACAAAATTGACGCCTTATACGACTCTGAAAAAAGTGTTTGCCATCCACATCGATTTGGCACCCGAGGCAGGCACGATGCGCGTCATCACTCCGTCGTCAGACGTACAGACCTTGTCCACATTGCATATGATTGTGTGTACAACGTGCAAATCGGTCGGTGTACAATTGGACCGCTCAACATTGGAGGACCTCAACAACGATTTACGCAGGCTCAATAGCATGGGGGTCTTCCACTCAGATGTGCACTTGGGCAACATCATGCAGCGCATGGACGGCAGAGCGTGCCTAATTGACTTTGGTTCCGTCTTTATCGATGACGCTGTGGCACCTGATGAAGTGCCGTACAAACGTGGAAGGTTCCCGCATCCATTTGTGCATGCTTTCTTTACGGGAACTCACCCTCGCATAGAATCGCAGACCCTTGCAATCGCGCTGATGCAACATGTAGGTCACTTTGCATACATATTCATGGATGCACGTAAGACCGAGCCGGCATTTGTAAGATACCTGTTACATAAAAAAGACATGTACAACTTAGCATACACTTGGTGGCAGCATCGTCCCATGAACGGCAACGGTTTCCTAGGGTGCTTTGATCGTCCATCTGTAAAAGATGACACAATACAACACATCAACGTCAAGCCTTCCAAGCGCGACGAAGAGCGCGGCGGCGATGTGCGCTATAGGGCCCTATTCAAACACAACCTGGCAAATGACTTGCTCGCCGAAATGTTGTATTTTGACCGCCCCGACTACCAAGAGTTTGCGCACAACTACATATTCAGTTACTGCGGTGGTGGTGGAAAACTCAATAAACTTCAAAAAAAACCATCGTATGTCTTGCTGAAAAGCACACAGCGCGTGCATCGCGTTCGCTTGGACGACCGAGGGCGCAAGTGCGTGCTATCCCAGGGTCGGCTGGTCCTGCTGAGCAGCATTCGGGGCCAGTACCGACATGTAACCCGTCCGACAACCGCAAAACTTGACAAAATATAAAGAGGTATATCGTATTGTCTTTATCATCCTTCAAACAGTATGGACGACGGATTCTCGTCCGTTGACATTAAAGCGATCATTGCCAGGCTCCGCACCACGGCGACCGATATGAGTCCTGCTGTGCGCAAACGACACTGCTATGAACTGTACGAGACCTTTGCCGTAAAGTTTCCGCACCTCTTCGAAGCAGCACTGAATCCCGGATTCGATCTAAAATTCCTGGACATGATCTTGCACGAGCGCGAGCGCCTTATATCGCGTCAGACGGATGTCGAGAGCGCAGACACAAAGGTGTATAAAGCGCTCCAGTCAGAGTACATGCCAAACTTTGTTAGTGAGCACAGAGGAGAATGAAAATGTGGCAGCGCGCCTAAAATCGAGTTTAATTTCTCTGCAAAACAGGTACACATAGTTTTCTTTGTACATGAGCAATCCATCCGGCTTTGTGGTGCTAGCGTCTCAAGACAGACAACACTTTCAAAATGCATCTAGCAACGATGTGGTCATTTATGGAAATGACGGCGACAACGGCCAACAATTGCTTATCGGACTGTGCAATGTCGACGCTCCCGCCGATATTACAATCACTGGATCCAACATCGAGCTGCACAAACCTGTTTACATTGTCGATGCCCAATTGTATGTGCAAGCGTCGCAGCCCGGCATTATCCTTGCATCCAGTAACATTGGCAAGCGCTTCATCGCACTACACGACAATGGCAACATCACGTATGATCCATCGGTTCAAGCGCTGCAAGTCGCCAATACGCTGGGGCAAGTGTCGCTCAGCGCCGGCGGATCCAACACTCTGACCTTGAGGGATGACGGGTCAGTGCAGATTAACAACGGTCTCAACCCCGCCCCAGGTGGCAATGGCTACAAGCTGTCGGTCGATGGTAACATTTATGCGACCGGCGATATTATCAGCTCATCGGACGCGCGCTTCAAAAGCAATCTCACGGTGATTTCATCAGCTCTGGATCGCGTACGGCAGCTAACTGGTTACACGTATGATCGCATTCACGGAGTCGACGTGCGACGCGATGCCGGACTGCTAGCACAAGACGTGTTGGAAGTGCTTCCCGAGGCGGTACATGCAGACAAATCAGGTGCACTATCTGTTGCGTACGGCAATATCATTGCCCTCATCGTGCAATCGATTAAAGAACTCGACGAAAAGGTCAACGACCTGATCAAAATGCAACGTCAATATCAATGGGAGGAACAGAACAATAATTGAAACGTGCACTTATTTTGTGCGCTTGTTCAGCATAGTAGTCGTGCAACGTTGTAAATTCTTTGATATAGCTCGTGATTTCTTTTCGTGGCGCGCCTTCGTTGGCAGAATTGATGATGCGCCTAAATATGTCGTGCACCGCTAGCACGATCACATGGATCAGTGCGTGAATGGAGCGCCGGCGTTCCAGCGCGCGCTCGTTCAGCAAAAGCTTGCGTCGAAACTCGTCTTTGCTTACGAGATTGTCCAAAAAGTCCATGCGCAACTCGACGTTGTTCAAAAATGCATTATCGTTGGTGGCGAAGCGCGGAAGCTCCATCCATTCGATGTGGCGGATGACTCTATGCACATGCGCAAACTTTGCAACCGTGTTTTCGTCCAACGCGCACTTGTCACCAATCAGGGCCGCGCGCACGGTCGGCCAATGCGCGAGACCGCCGCATGGCATATCGCGTATATCGCGGGGCATCGCACCATTGTTGAGCCGCGCCTGCAGCGCATACCACTCGGGGTTGTGGATCGGGCCACGGTCCATGTTGCCGGTGTTCCAATTGAACACATAGTTGCACTTGACGCAAAACATCTGCAAACAGCCTTCGATCTTGTGTATCATCGAGTGGCAACTCGGACACGGCTTGGTATCGCGTTTGAGGAGCTTGACACTTTCGACAATGTCGGGGCTGCATACGTGCCCGGGTCTAAAGATCTCGTGGCATTGATCGCACATGCGCGTCGCGCACACGCCGCACTCTTTCGTGTCGTCTTGGATGAAGCCGCGACAACCGTCCACGGGGCACGCGTACGAAAACATTTTCGAGCTGTTGGCCGTTCCGAAATTGCTCGTGCGGATGGCATGTTGTGTATTGGCAATCTCGTCATTCAGTATTGCCATGCGCTGGCGCAAATCTTGCCTTTCGTCCATCAACGCCCGCAAGGCTACGCGGTACGCCTCTTTGTTGCGCCGGTTTTGTAGGAGAGGTTGCGTGGCCGGCAGCATAGCAGCCTCACGCATCACCAGCACGGCCTCGCGGTGCTCTCTGTATGCGCCACCAATAAACTTTTTGGAGAACATCGAGCATATGGTATCATAGTTCCACTGCTGGTGGCACGACATGCAATCGGCATCCTTGGTGCTCTGCAAGAGATACTTTTCGGCGCACCCAGAACACACATCAAAATGACAATAAGCACACGTGATTCTAGATCGCGTCGATTTATTGAAAGCATCACAACAAATTGGGCACTCCAATGCTTCAGGCGCGGCCATGTGTATGCAGTATTTGAATGGATATGTGCCGTGCCGTGTGTTCAAGCCTTGTGAATTTCGTCCTGCCAATGTCTTTGTCTGCCGACTGCGTCGGGCTGTTCGACTCGACACTTGAATTGAAAACAGAGTTTCCACAATTGTTTTTTTTGTTTTTGTACTTCATGTAAAAAGTACTGTGAGCTCTCGACCCCATGCCCTTGCACAGATATCAGAGAGTTGTGCAATGTATCTGTGCTCAATATCTACCGATCCGATTGCGCTCAAATCATACAGTCGCTGGCCATGTCATCTGACTTGTCTGATGTCGCAGGCATCTCGCCGCGCCTCTGTGAGTGAGATCCACTGTGCTTCCCGATGTTATACATCCATCTGCAGACCTGGTTGAGCACGCGCCTTACTGTTATCCGCTGTATTGTTGTGCTTGTGTGCCTAGCAAGAGATACGTTGACAACGTCAAGCACGGTGTCGACTATCGTCGAGTTCGGTCTGGAAGGTATGCGTGCTTTGGGCACGAATTGCTCATACGCGCCGCGCATCCTTTCTATTCGCTCTTCTGACAGGTCAAAGTGCTGCGAATGTCATGCGCTTTTCAGGGTTCCTACACAACATTTTGTTTGAAGAGTCGCTCGACGGCGAGGCGTGCTTGGGTGCGATTCGCAAGCGCCTCGGCATGACGCACGCCCCTGGCTCACTGCTGACGTTCATCGTCCATCACGTGGTGCACATAGTGCAAATGCGCCCGTATTCGGCCGAGCTCATGGCCACCTGGCTGGTCGTCCTCGGCGGGTTGCTCAAGTCCTACGTTCCAAGGATCATTGTCGCTGAATTGGGTGGGTGAAGTGTCTCACGCGGCCTTGTGCATCCCGGTGCTTGAAATGAAATGATGATTTGACCAATATAAGTGTGTCATATGCCGCCACCTTTCGTTTGTCGCAGGAGACCTGAGCCAGTACATCGATGCTATCGAGGAAACCATGGCGACGTGCGACTTGACGGAATCAGGCTCGAGGCAACAGATACAGTACTTGTGGTACCGGCATGCCGTCCAGACATCGCAGAGGCTGCAAGACGAACGCAAGAGCGCGCAGGCAACGTTGTCCGAGGCGCTCTTTGACGCGCAGCGTATCGCCAAAGGCCAAGCCGCACGCCTCGACCTAATACGGCTGGACTTTTTGCGGCTTCGAGCGCAGCTGCACATCAGCAAGGACCTAAACACGATCAACGAAGGCGCACTAGCTCTTGTGAGGAACGTGCTCATGAGCTGCAGCAAGATGTTGCAAGACGTGACGGTCGTTCACGTGTGCATCAAAGATTTGAATGCGATCAGCACGGCCGCGTCGCGCACGCAAGACGCCGCCGACGATGCGGCGCGCGCTGTGCAAAAGCACGCAGAAGCGTTTTGTCACATGAGCATGTGTGCACCGAGTGAATGATTACTATTGGAGTTTTTTTCTTCGAAATATAATATCAAACTATAATCCCAAATCGAACTTCAACATGCTTCCGCTCATTTTCGAGTTTATCGGAACATTCTTCTTCTTGTACGTGATCTTGGCAACGGGTCAGGCCATTCCAATCGGCATTGCTCTAGCTTCTGCCATCTTCTTTGCAAGCAGTGTAAGCGGTGCACATCTGAACCCAGCCGTATCTACCATGCTGTTTGCCAAGGGCTCGCTGTCGCTGGAGAAATGGATTGGCTATGTGGTGGTGCAAGTACTGGGTGGTCTGGTTGCGCTGACCTTGTTCAACGCCACGACGACAAAGAGCAAGCGCATTTGATTTTACAATCGGATTCAAAATGCAAGGTTTGCGTACATCTTGTCTTGATCTGCCTTGCGCTTGCGCCCCCGCTTCTTCGGGACTTTGGGCAGAAAAATATCGTCGCTTCCAACAATATCATTGAAATGCTTGTCGATAAATGAGCAGATGGCGTCGTATGCCTCATTCAAGTGTGCCGGGTTCTTGACGCCCGTGATGACAACATTGCCGCGGCAAAAAACGAATATCTTGACAATGACGCCGTCCTTCATGGTCGCAGCGATGTTGACGGCGCTGTGCGTCTGGCGGTCCGTCGAGACCATCGCGTGTTGCGCTTTGTTTTTCACCAGGCTGGCCTGCAACGCGTCCAGATTGATGGCTTTACCGAGGCTAAAGTTGGAGTTGATGAGATTGGCTTTGATCATGGAGGTTTCGATCGTCGGTAGCGCCGCGATCTGACCGATTTGAAGAAGCGACGTGCAGACGAGGCGCGAAATGTCTATAGCTTCGGCCACAGTCTTGCAACCGGTTATTTGGAGGGATCCATTGCGGAATATCATAACGTTTTTCCGCCCATTCTTTTGGAACTTGAGAATCCTGCAGTTGTGGAAGCGCGTCTCTTTGAGGTCGTCGCATCCTGTGAGTTGAATTTTCTGGTACTGACCCTCTTCAAAGTTTTTCGCAAACGTCTGTAGGTCATGTGTGTTGATGGCGTAAAGGTCCTTGATTGTCATGCGTATGGTCACGGTGAGGGTGAGCGTTGCGATGTGCAGCACGGTCGGCGAGATATGGGTGTACGCAAGGTTATTGAAGGACATGGAGTCGCGCACATCTTCTATGGTTGCGTCGAATGTCTCGGTCGCAGCGGTAGCAGTCGAGCCTACGACGACCTCTTCCTCCATGGTCGTCGAACACGCACTTTACACGAGTCTTTAAGAGAGAATGAGAGAGGCTTAGGCAGGGGGGGGGGAGGCGGGCTGCAGCATAACATCTTGGTGCAAAAATGCCCTTTAAGCCTCTGGCTTTTGCTCCAAATCAAATGGATCGGTGCCCGGAAGTACAAGTAGGGGCGATTGAATATTTGTATGATTCACGCTCTTGTCTTGATTCACGAGTCCAGGGCTCAAGCACAACACGCGGATAGTGCCAGCCGTCGCCAATACGCTCAGTTCCGAGTCGATCTGTTGACGCAATTGCGTTTGATCGACATGTCGCAAGATCGTGATCGCAGCACTGCGGCGAATGATATACGCGTGCAACAAGAAAAAGTGTTGCGCCCGTTTGAATGTTGGCGCCGGCGTGCATTTATGGCACCAGCAGCCTAGGAGCAAGATATCCCAGTCGTTGGGCAGTCTTGCGATCGCTACACGAATTCGTTTATACAAATCAGCGTGTTCTATTTTTACGTCATCTTCAAAAACAATGGCATACTCTTGGTCGAGCTCCGATATGGCTTTGTATACCTTCAAGTGACTCAAGTAGCAGCCGACCGCGCCACGGGTCAATTGATTGTGTTTCACCCGAAACCCTCGCGTCTCGCTCACATACAGTTCGTCGAGTGCCTTTGGAGACAAGTACCGTTCGACATCCAAGTGGCGACCATCGACGCCCTCGATCCTAACGTAGTCTTTAATCTTTGACAAGTCGCATTTTGAATACTGTGCATTGAAGTTGTTCATACGGTCAATGCGGTGCTTCAAATTGATTACAAACACATTGAAAGTTGCGGGTTGAAACACGTGCACCGATGCATCCATAGACGCAGTGACGATGCTGCTTTCAAAATGTTCCCGCCTCGATGACACGATGAGTGTCAAAATAATAAGTACTAGTAGTAGCACTCCAATCATGCCAAGTCGCGCGTACATCAACATGGAGCGTCGTGTCTTCTTCCTTTCATTAGGCGCAGCAATTTTGCACATAGTCGCATGTTATATCGTCGTCGAGTCTTTCAAACAAGTTGAGTCGATACACTGTATCATGGTCACCGGAAAAGACGATCGTCGCATTGAGTTGGCAAAAAAGTCCGTGTTGAACTTTACAGCCCAGACATATTCGAACAAGCACTTGCTCATCATCAATCACCACCCATCGCTGCGTGTGATCGATGTCGTCAAGGATGAATCGCATCTAAAAGCAAGAGAAGTTTGCATCGCTAAAAAAGACGGCGTCACTCTGGGCGATTTGCGGAATTACGCACTCAGCCTACTCCCACCAGGTGCGTTGTGGACAACGTGGGACGATGACGACCACCGCCACACTGACTACTTGCGCGCAATGGCCGCGTTCCGGCTGCGCCGAGGAGTAGATGTCGTTGCCCTCACAAATAGATTAGAGTACAATACGCAAAACGGCGAGTGCTTTGCAAGCACCAAGACAAATGGATTCGTTTTATTTTTGGCGCCGGTAACGGATAATGTAGTGTTATATGATTCGGTGGACACGATGGAAGACCTGCACATTTTGGACGATTACAAGCGCAATGGCTACAGTGTTGCGATGTGGGACGGCAACTTGCATACAATGTACATTCGCTTGATACACTCGGGCAACACATCTCTGTATGCACATCGTGACAAAGGACTCGTGCTGGTTAAAGGTCTGTACTACTCTGAACGTAGATGTACGCCAGCCGAGCTGACATATGTCCGCGCATGGCAAAGAAAAAACATATGATTTTTGTATATAGCTCTGCGATGTTGTGTTCATTAGAAGCCGCAAGCGATACTCTCCTCCGCGACCACGTGCGTCTCTTGGATGCGGCATATGCCGCGCGTCAGTGCGACGCGAGCAAATACGTGTACACTCCATTCAGTGATTGCATACAGTCCAGTAGTCGTGGCGAATCGCGGTGGAACCCGGGCGCCGAGAGCGTTCGGCCAATGTCCTCGCGTGACACGTGTGTGCAGCGCCCAAGACCTACTACTGCTGGCACAAGAATTCCAAACGAGCTGTTGTTCGATCCATGTCCCATAAACACTTTTGTGAATGGAATATCTTGCGTGCGCGGCGGCACGATGTGTTGCTCGACCACGCATCAATTGTTCAACAATCTAACTAAGCAGAATCCTGACCCAAGGATGTGAGAATCTTATTGAGCTCGTGACGCAATCTCTTGAGCTCCGTGACAGGGTCTACCATTGTTGATGCAGCTGTATGTGCAGGTGCAGGCGGTTGAATGACGCTTTGTAGATCGCTAATATTGATGTCTTCGTCTGCAATGATAGTCCGGATTGGAACGGCAGCTTCTGGCAGCTTCTCTGGCTCCTTCTCATCTAGTTCAGGGGTGACGCGGAAAATGACGCCCCGAAGCTTTTCGGCAATGGAGCTCCACTTGTAATCTTTCAAAATCTTTTCTCTGGCTGCCTTGCCGTGCTTTTGTCGCTTATCTGCATCAGTGTAGTACTCGATGATGCCGTCCGCAAAGTCGTTGTAGTCGCACATCATGGCCTCGCCGCACACGGCATCGCGCGTACTGTCGACATAATACGCCAAGATAGGCTCGCACACAATTGCACTATCCTCGTCGAAGAAATCGATAAACCCGCCGACATTGGACACGACTTGTGGGATGCCAAGGCCTGCTTGTTCAAAGTTGCATAGCCCAAAGCCTTCGCCATCGCATGTGTTGATGCCAATATCTGCCGCATTGTACAAGATGTTGGTCTCTTCATCAGTAATTTTTTGCGGATTGTCGAGAACGACAATGTGCTTCATGCCGTCTTGTAGCGTCAGGTTGCGCTTTTTCAGTTCGCGCTCAAAGACCTCCATGAGGTTCCAGCCGCCCGTGAGCCCCGTTGCAATGACCATCTTGATTGGTGCATCCGGAAGGCGCGACACCACCTCTGCAAAGGCCTTGAGGCAAACGTCCCACCGTTTGCGCGGTTGGTTACGGTTGAGATTTAAAATCAAGAAATCGTCTGGCCGAAGACCAAAGTACATGCGGGCAAGGTGCTTGGGGATCGGGTAATGTGCCTTTGGATTAAAACCATGTTGCAAAAAGTCGGTTGGGACGGTGACGCCTTGGTCCTTGAGAATGCTCTCCCAGTATGGCGTGAACGCCAAGGCAAAGTCTACGTGTTGATTCAGGGCATCCAAGTACTCGCGCTTCTGGCATAGATACACTTGATCGACGTACGCAACGATCTTTATCGGCACGCCGGCTTCTTTGATCTTTTGAATGCATGATGTAATAATAAGAAGGTCATTATACACAACACACACATCTGGTGCAAAGTCTTTGATGTACTGAGGTATTTCGTTGATGCCAAAGCCCGCGGTCTTCTTATCAGGCTCATTCGCAAATGCATCATATACGACGATGTTTGATGGGAGATCGCTACGGTGCTTGGCGTTGATATAAAAGTTTTGAAAGCCATATACGCGCAGCTCGACGTCCGAGAATGTTGAAAACTGCTGCATGAGTTCGTATACTACTTTGGAGTATCCATTGAATTGCAGGGGATGAGTACCAAAGAGCAGAACTTTAGTGGGCTTGGAGCGCATTTCGTTTGCTTGTTACTCGATCAATCTGACTTGTGCGTATATAATATATTGGTATTCCGGGACGCAAAGACACGTCACATGTCACATGGCAAACACAGCAATGGCCGCGTCAATGACTTCACCGACATATGTCTCGAACATGCGACCAGACGTCCTCAACAATGTACAAAAATGCGAGTTTCGGAAAAAAATAACTTGAATGATGTCGGCGTTGCACTTGGAATAGTATTCATGCTGGATCTTTTGATGGCACAAGTACGAAAACGTTACCAGTACGCATGTCAAGAAGCAGTTTTGCAAGAGCTGTTGGAGAATAGTTATGGAGATGGTGGCTTTCATGGATCCTATGATTTTCCTCGAGAGCATACTTGTTACAAACTGGGTTCAAGCCTGTCTTTTTTTCGGTCCATTATTCAAGTTCATTGAAAGAAAGCCCATGAAGAGCATTGCTTTTGATACCGTTGCATCGACGCACGCGGGCAAGCAGCTACATGCATTCATCGCCGACGTTCTAGGTAAAAAAACATTCTACGTATTGGTCCACGCGCCTTGGTGCGGTGCTTGCCTGGCTCTAAAGCCATCGTTGCAAAAGGCATTGCGCAAGGTCGAGTCCGGGTCGTCGTCGCCGGTGCTTGTCAAAGTATCAGATCAAGTTTACAATCATTATGTGGGGTCGCAGCCAAATGAACCCACCGGCAAGCTTTTGACCAGCATGCAACTTCGCGGCTACCCTACGATCGCGCGCGTGAGTTCTTCTCCCAAGCACCGTGTCATTCATGTCGACATTTATCAAGGCGATCGTTCAATTGAAAGCCTTGTCGATTTTTTGTCAAATTAAGGTACATAAAGACATGGTGCGTTCAGAGATTTAATAAATAAATATCAGCATAATACAAAATGGCTCGTAAATCATCTGCTCCTGTTGCTACCGCCGTCGCGACCACGCCCGCCGCCCTCGCGACTCCGCCAGCCAAAAAGACACCCGTCAAGGCAGCAGCTGCTCCCAAGACTCCTAAGGAGCCTAAGGTTGCCAAAGAGCCCAAGGCTGCCAAGTCCCCTAAGGAGCCAAAGGCGCCAAAGGCGCCCGCCGTCAAGAGCGACTCACCACCGGCCAAGCGTAACATGACTGCAGTGTCTGCAGAGTTCGTTGGTCGCATCGCCTCTCAGCTGAGCGAGGACCTCGCCGCGCGCCTGAAGCAGCGCGATGTCAAGGAGGTGTGCGAGGCATTCGTACGTACGATTGTCGATGACGTCAAGGCCGGCAACACTGTTGCCTTTACTAATAACTTTTCGTTCCGCCGCAAGCTGCGTGGTGCGCGCACGTACAAGAATCTCAAGACAGGTGACCCGATGAAGAAGGAGCAGCACTTTGTCTTTTCGATGGATGTCAAGCCCGCTCTGAAGCGCGCATTCGAGTCGCTGCCGGTCACGACTACCGGCGGCGCCGCTTCCGCGCTGGAGCAGGTTGCTGATGGTGCAGCAGTGCCTCAGGAGCCAGCTGCAGAGGCGGTCGAGGTCGCAGCGTGAGAGTGCGATTGAAGAAACAATTGTTTTGTACCTCCATCATACGAGTATCCCAAGCCATCATTCAGCAACTTTGCGGTTGCTGCAATATCGACAAGCAAACGACCGTACTTGTCAAAGTGTTTGCATGTCACTTGAATAATGCATGGACACAATCCAAACAAGGATCTGATTTGCTTTTTGTTTGCACATGATAACTGACTGGTCGCATTTGGCGATTGTGAGTTGATCATGAGCTCGGCTATCAAGCGGTCTCGTGCGGCAATGGCCGCGCGCCGCTCTTGTAAATCTTTGGACTTTATTTCAGGCGTGTCAATGCCATATAAGCGCGCATTGAATACGAAAAACTTATCGAATACTGGCAGAATCAGCTTGATGCTATCGCCGTCTACGACATCAACGACGCGCGCACTTGTCGTCAGCCCTTCCAGCGAGAATGGTGGAGTATTGTCAATCGTTTGCCTCAACAGCGCTTCTTCAATGTGTGTAAGAACAGACATATCATTACTTTTTCACGACATTATTTGTGGCGCAGTACCAGTCTCCAGCACTAGATTTGCCTCCAACAATAACACGGGCGCCATCAATAAACTTTTGGACGCCGTCGTTGGCGATGCACATTGTATCGCCGTTTGCAGCAATCATGCACAGCTGCTTTGGGGGCGACGATGCATCTTGCACTGCATAGCACTTGGGTGAAGGTTGAGGAGCAGACATTTGTACTCTGTCAAGACAAAAAAATAATTTGCGCACAGTGCACATAAAATAAAGTATACGCCTTTGACAGCTTGCTACACAGCTTTATGATGGCTGTGATATCCTATAATGAATTATTGGATATGCACCGACGGCTTGGTGGGTGCGTGGTAGCCGTTACACCAACAGGCCAAGAGTCTTGGCTGCCACACGTTCACGGATTCATGGAAGATTGTCACTTTCGCAAAATCGTTACAATCAGTCAATATAAACGAGAAGTGACCAGCTTTCAGCACATGCGGGCATTGATACACATGCCGCGTTTCAAGTCGGTATCGCACATGCTCGCTATGCATCCGCACGTCGACATGATCCGGATCGGCGACTTTTATCACACGGTGAGTGTTGGTGGCAAAGCCAACGAGATATGTAAGCAACCGGTAGACGATGATATCAACGTCTTGATTAAGTGTGGGCAACAGCTCTTGTATGGATTACATCAAGTTGGATATGCATTTGGAAATTTTTACCAAGCAACGCCATTACGCGTGTCCAAAGATTTATATGTGTTCCGTCCATCCGGGTGCTTGCATCCTGTGAATCACATTATCGCCACTCGGCAATTCTCAGAATCCCACTTCACGAGTCCGGTTCAAGTAATCCACGAGATGTTGTCATCGGAGCTTGAGAGCGCTGAAATCGATACCGCATTGTTCAGACAACGATTTTTAAGCTTTTGGCAATACTTGCTTGTGCAAACGTGCGGCGACTTGCAGGTTATCGACATAACCCGATCATATTTTTCCACATGCAAAGGATGTGTCGACTGTATAGACTATTACATGAGCAAGTATGTCGTGTTTACGGACGATTCGCACAAAAAAATACTCAAGGATCCTCACAAGTCGTATGGATATTTTTGCGATTCGGACCTGTTTCAATTGGGTATCTCTGCCCATATTCGATGCGAGAACGCCGGTATTGCAGTTGATGCCAAAGCGACCGACATGATTGCCAAATGTTTGTTTGGTGATTATATCGACGTCTGTGTTTTAAATACATGTGACATTTCAACACTTCCAGATCATTTCAATGTGCGGTATGCTGATCCGCCTCCAGAACCCGAACCTCCACCACCACCTCCGGAACCCGAACCCGAACCCGAACCTAAACCTCCTCCGGAACCTGAACCTCCACTGCTACCGCCACCACCTCCTCCGGAACCTGAACCTAAACCTCCTCCGCTACCGCCACCACCTCCGGAACCAGAACCCGATCCTGAGCCTGAGCCTGAGCCTGAGCCTGAGCCAAAGCCTGAGCCTCCACCTCTGCCGCCACCATCTCCGGAACCTGAACCTGAACCAGAACCTCCTCCGCTACCGCCACCACCTCCGGAACTAGAACCCGAACCTAAACCTCCTCCGTTACCGCCACCACCTCCGGAACCAGAACCCGAACCTAAACCTCCTCCGCTATCGCCACCACCTCCGGAACCCGAACCTCCACCTCCTACCGAACCCGATCATCAACCTATATCTCAGCCTGAGCCTCAACATATTCGGTCACAGGTTGAATCTACACCTAAGCCACAAACTCAACCTCCTTCATTAATACCCGAACCAGAACATGTGCTTGAATTAACACCCGAATCAAAACCAGCACCGAAATCTCTGGTGAAAAAATCAACACCTATCCAGCAATCCTCGAAAGCTGCAGAACCTCCACCAAGACCGGTCAGCAAAACTATATGCATAGACGATCAAGACGTCAAGGTCGAAATACACAGCATGGGCATCGTAAAAAAGCTACGGTTCCTTTCGGTTCACAGTGGCGAACGTGTCGTACGTTCTGATCCAAATGGTGATTACATTATCTGGAAAGGCATGCAAGTCTATGTGTGAGATGTGTTGTTGCACCATTGCGTTCGCGATGCATAAAGATTACTGCACTGTAATAGTAACTAGCACAACCACTCATGACCGACTACCTGACAGGGATCGATCTGCTTGTTAATCCAAAAAAGAAAATTTCATCCGATACTATCAGCATTCTCTCGTCTAGTTCTTCACATAAACACCGCCACTCGTCCAAGTCTACAACCAAGCCTCCGACACCGGACCATGAGCTTGACCATCATCACGCAATGCCAAAGCAAAGGCCGAAATTGCGATCCACTGCAAGCAGCAGCGTGTCCAACTCCGACTTTGCCGAGTCGTCTTCAGAGTCAGGGTCGTCGACTTATTCTGGTACCTCTAGCGAACTCTCAGACATGTCTCAACAAGAGTCGCCAAAGAAGCGTCACATGTCCCCCGACGACATCCTGAACGCCAAACGCGAGATCTTGTATCAGTTTGACAGGATGGAGCGCAAAGGCCACAAGGTCCCGAAAAAATTCACGCTGGCGTCAAGCCTAGAGGAGATGACTGCCGAGTACGAGAGGATCAAAACCGACAAAGAGATCGAGCTGAGTATTAAGTTTCAACGCAAAGTATTGACGACAATGTGTACTGGCGCAGAGTTTTTGAATTCACGATTTGACCCCTTTGGCGTGCGGCTCGACGGTTGGTCTGACAATATTCAAGAGAACATCACAGACTATGATGACATCTTTGAAGAACTGCACAGCAAGTACTCGGGTCGCGCAAAGATGCCGCCCGAGCTCCGGCTCATGTTCATGGTCGGTGGAAGTGCATTCATGTACCACATCACCAACACCATGTTCAAAACGAGCCTTCCCGGCCTAGATCAGGTCATGAAACAAAACCCCGACCTCATGCGCCAATTCGCTAGCGCGACGATGAACACCATGGCGGCGAATCAAGGCGCGCCGCCGGGCGGGGGCATGCCTGGCATTCTTAGCTCGCTCTTTAACTTTGGGGGTCCGTCCAGCGGCGGTGGTGGTGGCGATGAGGAGTCGCCTCGAGCTGACCGTCCCACGACCATGCGCGGTCCCCAAAACGTCGACGACATCCTGAGCGAGCTACACTCTCAACAGCAACAGGGCGCGGCGATGCATAACAATGACGATCGCATCGAAGTGATTTCCACGCTGAGCGAGTCCGAGATTTCGGAGCTTCCCGATGATGCGTCTATTGCGGGTCTGCTGCCCCGCCGCCAAAAGAAGCCAACCGCTGCAGCGGCAGCAGGCGGTGCTGCATCTCCGCAACGCCGGACGCTCAACGTTTAGTAATGGGCCGTCAAAGAGAATCAACTGCGTTTAAATTATATTTTTTTAATGACTGTATAATGTAGAAAGTATGCACGTGCACACACGAGCGCGTGTGTACTTTCTATTCAAATTGGGGTGTAATTCAATGGTTAGAATAACCGGCTGTTAACCGGTCAACCGCGGTTCGATTCCGCGCATCCCAGTTCACGCGAGTGATTTTTGCCGCTAAATTTTAGCTACCATTGCGTCCCAGAGTCTTATAAAAGTTCGGAAACTTGGGTGAAGACACAATACGTCGTGTAAAGACCCGTTCCAAAAGTTTTCAGTCCCTTCTTCTCTCAGCAATGGTCGCCCCAGACTTAGCTGCCTGGGGA
>JACCDX010249390.1_pt1 | contig 24894 bp, 46 predicted proteins | sample 7449681 | NCBI WGS metagenome assembly JACCDX01 (sample SAMN15323450, study PRJNA562643) | freshwater metagenome | isolation source: river surface water | place: USA:Blue River Watershed | collected 2017-08-18
GTAAAAAAAGATCACGTTTACGCTTTACAGATGATTATTGATTGTCTTCCGTGATAAAGGAAACGAAATGACTGATACAGTTGAAAACCTAGAACTTGAAATCATCCGCCTCCGTGCCGAACTTGCCAAAGCAAAAGAATACGCTAACAGCGTGTCCCAGGAAGCCGCTGACCTTATCACTAGATACTGTAATGAGCGAGACAAACTGCGCGGGGCGCTGGAGCCGTTCGCTAAATCTACTGGGTCCAAAATCGTATTCACTTCTGACGACCTACGCCACGCCCGCGCCGTATATGAAGAGACAGGAGAAAACAATGGGATTTGACGGACGGAAACCGGGTGACAATCCGGCGCTGGATGAAATCGAACGCCTCCAGTCTGAACTCGACGCTGAGCGCGAACGGGCGGATACGCTGCATAAAGCGCAGCCATACCTCTACATTGGAAAAAACGGCAAGACGATTCTGGCGCGAAATTTAGAAGATCAACGGGATGCCGCTCTCGCCAACGTTGCCAAGCTGCGCGAGGCGCTGGAGTTTTACGCCAGCGAGCGAACTTACCAAAGCTCTACCGTGTATATGTGCGGCCATTCAGGCGATTCTAAGATCGAAACAGATGGCGGGAGGCGAGCCCGCGCCGTGCTTGCCGAGACAGGAGGCGAAGATGAGTAATAACGTAAAGACCGTAGACCTATCAGACCATGCGACGCTCATGGACTGCTATAAAAAATTGAGCAAGTCACATGCAGACCTCCGCGCCGAACTCGCCGCAGCGCAGGATCACCGAATTGATACAGACAAGTGGTTGGCAACCGAAAAATCTAGGTCGGGAAAACTCGAAGCCGAGAACGCCCGTCTCCGCGCCGAACTCGCCGCCGAGCGCGAGCGAGTGGAAGCAGCGACGCATTACGCCACACAGATAACCGTGTGGACAGTCGAGACGTTTTTTGAGCCTGATAAAACGGGCTGGAAGCCCCTGACTGAATTGCTTGGCGTATTGAGCCAGCTAGACAATGCGCTTGTCGGCGTCAGAGAGAAGCGGGACAAGCTGCGCGAGGCGCTGGAGAGAGCAAGAGAGGCTCTTATCCGCATTTCCGAGAAAGATACAAATGCTGACATAGTAAACGGGCTTGAGGAAGGGCCGTGTGCTCGAATAGCTGATAAGGCCATCGGCGCCATTGCCGACGTGCTGCGGGAGACAGGTGTATTAGATGAGTAAAGAAGCGTTTCGACATCGGATAAGTATCATTTCTTGCTATGGGTAATAAAATGGGCATAAAGACAGTAGACCTAAGCTCAACGCTGTTAGAAACAGATGCTCTCGATAGAGCGTATCAGGATTTTATTACAGTTGAAGCTCCTATTAAGTATAAAGCATTTGAACAATGGCTTTGGGAGAATTATAAAATAAAGTGGGAAACAGGTGAGTGGTATACTGAACACAAATTACACTTCCACGATGAAAGGATGATGTCTATGTTCTACTTGAGGTATTCATGACTGATTGGACTGCTAATGCTAAACGGTATTACATTAAAAGAGATCGTAAAGCAATTATGAGCATGACGAATACAGACCTTGAAAAACTGTATGCTTGGTGCGACAAGAATTGTAAAGGCCAGTATATTCTTGGCATGGGTTATGGCATGTTTGAATTAGATAGTGATGCTACAATGTTTATGTTGAGGTGGGGATGAGCAGTGAATACGATCCTAATCTTTCAGATATCCTGGCTGAAGAAATACAAAAACAAATAGATCGTGAGATTGTAGAGATCCTTAAGATGACCAGCGACGGTTGGGTTTCAGTGGATTATCCAGATGGTATTGGCTTTATAGAACATTGTGAAGTTAAAGACTGGGTAGAAGAAAATATCAAAGGTCCAAATAAATTAATACATGATAGATGGTGGTTTGCGGATCCGCGAGATAAGGTATTATTCCTATTAAGGTGGCCTATTAAATGACACATGAGAGTGAATGGCGAAGACACGGCGAACTTATGGCTCATATTAATGAGTTGAAAACATATTATCGCATTGTTTATAAGTTTACATCTTTTGGACAATTAAGAAAAGATAAAGAAGAAAGAGAAGCGTGGTGTGAACAACATTGTAAAGACTTATATTATGGATATTTCAATATGTGGTATTTTAAGGATGAACAAGATTATCTCATGTTTATGTTAAGGTGGTCAAAGTGAAGAAAGTATTGTGGAACGCATTAGGTATATTATCATTAGGGATGGCTTACATAGGAGTAATAACTCCTGGCCTTCCCTATTCTCCATTTGTTGTATTTGCTGCTTATTGTTTCTCCAATGGTAGTGAAACTCTACACCGTTGGATTTACGAACATCCACTATTTGGACCATTCCTCACAAACTGGACAGAAAAGCGAGTATTCCCCACAAAGATGAAATACTTAATGCTCATAACAATGTCAGTTAGTTTGGCAATGATGTTCTTTGGTAATGTGCCACTAAGAGGTATTGGCTATACTGCTCTGTTTATGTTAGGCGTAGCAGTATGGGCGTGGCGATTCCCAGGAAGTGTAGAAGAACATGAACGACGCCTTGCTGCTGGTGAAAAGGTTGGCTGGCTTAAATGACATACATAGTGAAGGTTGAAAAGAATTACGATGCCTTTATGAATTGTATGCGAGCTGCTAAGCCACCAAAGTGGAATTATGTTAAGACCCCACATGAGTATTATCAAGAACTTGCGAGATTTATAGAAAAAAAATATAATTTTAAATGCTATCTTCATAAAAGCAATTTTACAAGAGATAAAATAGTTGCCTTTGATGAATTGGAATTTCCCAGCGAACAGGATTACATGTTATGGCTTCTGAAATTTAGTAATTAGGTTGAAATTCTAAATCTCCGCACTATATACATATAGAGAGGAGAAAACCTATGAAAACAATCTTTCCATTAATATTTGTAATGTTTACAACATCTGCTTTGGCTAATGATCACTATTGGCCAAACACTGAACATCATCATCAACACCATCATAATAGCACAATCCATAATAGAGTTCATCATGAGCATGAACATCACTATAGGAATCATAGTTCAAGCCACTTACATGGAGACGCTGGAACAAGCCAGCAGCATTTACCGCACTAATTGGCTCATTATGAAGGTTTTTTAACAAAATTTAGTAGTATAGTCTAAATAGTGTTACAGAGGAGACACACTATGAAGAAGATACTACTAAGTCTACTGCTACTTCCCACTATAGCCTATGCTGGCGACGAAGAATTTGATTGCCACAAATCACTAGAACATGATCATGTTGTAGAATGTAAAGCCAAGCATGATAATGTTGCTGTCCAAAGTATTGAGTTAAACGGTGGAAATTGCCCAAGTGCCGTTCACCCACGAATCCATCACAAGGTCATGAAGAAAGGCGATAAGTTTGAAGTTCCTGGCAGTAAGGAATGTGGTTATGTTGCCAGCGTGATCGTTCATACTCATAGTGGTAAAACTGAGCACTTTTACGGCATGTGACCTAACCATAAATATTTGGACATGACAGACACAAAAAAGAAGAAGAGGAAGTACAAATCAATCTTCCTCTCTGATATTCATTTAGGAACCAAATACTGTAACGCAGAGTTACTGTTAGAATTTCTAAAAGAAACAGAAGCAGAGAGATATTACCTAATAGGTGATATTATCGATGGTTGGGCTATGAAGAATAAAACATACTGGCCACAAGAACACAGCAATATAATTCAATACTTCCTCAAACTTTCCAAAAAAGATCACCAAGTAATATACATAACAGGTAATCACGATGAATTCTTGAGAGAACATAGTGGGCTTGTGTTAGGTAATATATCACTAGTTGATCACTTTATTCATGTTGGTGTAAATGGTAAGCGTTATCTCCTAATACATGGAGATCAATTTGACCTAGTAACGACTAATGCTAAATGGTTAGTTCATATGGGCAGTTGGGCATATGACTTTCTTATGGAACTAAATTCCAAATTACAATGGATTTATAAAACTATAAACATTAGAGGGTTTAGTTTAAGTGCTTGGGCAAAAAATTCAGTTAAAGAAGCAGTAAAGTTTATTGGCGACTACGAAAAAGTTGTAGTTGATTATGCCAGTAAGAAAAATGTTGACGGAGTTATGTGCGGCCACATCCATCATGCTAACATAACAGTAATGGATAATATAGAGTACATGAACACAGGAGACTTTGTGGAATCATGTACTGCTATTGTTGAACACTTTGATGGCAGGTTTGAATTACTGAGGATGATATGAAACTAACAATTTTTACAGATGCTTGGGAACCACAAATAAACGGTGTTGTGACTACATTGAAAACAACCATTGCTCACCTTGAGAAGAGGGGTTGGGAAGTAAATGTAGTTCACCCTAATTTGTATAAACTCACTATTCCAATACAACCGTCAACAGGTATATGGATGCCTCTAATGCCTCTCGGTATTGCTGACGATGCTGTAAGAGATGCTGAGTATATCCACATAGCAACGGAGGGGTCTATTGGAGTCGCCGCAAGACATAGTTGTAAGAAATATAAAAAGAATTATACAACAGCCTTTCATACTCAGTACCCGGATTATCTTCATGAACATGCTGGTATACCACCACGAATTACTGGCAAGTATTTTCGTTGGTTCCATAGAAACAGCAATTCTGTTATGGTACCTACCCCCGCCATGGTTGACTACTGTACTGAATATGGTATCAAAAAATTAAGAATTTGGGGACGAGGTGTAGATACAGAACTATTCAAACCAGATCCAAATTATACCAAACAAGGCGACAATATTCGTGCTGTCTATGTTGGTCGTGTCTCTGTTGAAAAGAACATAGAAGCATTCCTATCTATCGACAATCCTAAGATTGTAAAGTATGTTATCGGTGATGGTCCACATTTAGAAACATATAAACTTCGTTATCCAGATGCTTTCTTTTTGGGTAGAAAGAACCACAAAGAGATTGCTAAATTATTACAAACAATGGATGTCTTTGCTTGGCCTTCGCTAACAGATACGTTTGGACTTGTTGTTCTTGAAGCAATGGCTTGTGGATTACCAGTAGCAGCATTTGACAATCCAGTCAATCGTCATATAATAACACATTGGGAATCTGGCGTATTGGGTGATAATATGGAAGACAATATAATATATGCCGCCCAAATGATGCCAGAAGTTGCCCGTGCTCGTGCCCAAAAGTTTAGCTGGGAAGCGGCCACAGATCAATTTGTTGACAATCTAATTAAGGCTTGACAAAGGCCTTAAAGGTGCTATAGTTATTATATGAAGTACCAATTTCCCCATATTGCTCACATCAACGATGTGCTGCCGGCAATCCAAGACTCTCCGGAATTTATCGTTGCGGAGCGTGAACACTTCACTGTGGTCAACTATGTGGTTGCCCATCCGGAGACCTTTCCGGAGGTCAATACGGTTACTTTTACCAACGGTGAGACCGCCCACGAGTGGATCTTTGAGACCAAAGCGGATCACTATGCTGCGATCCGCCGCGAGTTGCGTGGTATCATCTTTGACAAGGATGGCAACATTCTTGTGCGTCGTTTACATAAGTTCTTCAATGTAAACGAGCGTGATGAGACGCAGCAACATCTCATTGACTTGAGTGAGCCGCATGTGATCCTCGAGAAGTTGGATGGATCTATGATCACTCCGATTCCGATTGGTGATCACTTCCGTTGGGGAACCAAGATGGGCATCACGGATGTTAGCATGGGAGCGGAGACCTTCGTGGCTACGCACCCGAACTATGCTGAGTTTGCTCGTGTGATGTTCACTATGGGCTTTACTCCGATCTTTGAGTGGTGCTCGCGTAAGCAGCGTATTGTGATTGACTACCCGGAAGACCGCCTTGTGCTTATCGCGCTTCGCAACACCAAGACCGGTGAGTATGCCTCCTACAAGGTTATGGTTGAGAACGCTAAGGCTTGGAACATTGATGTAGTTAAGGCTTATGCTGGTACTGCTGATTCAATGGAACACCTTATCGCTGAGACTAAGGCTGTGGAAGGTAGCGAAGGTTGGATCATTCGCTTTGATGATGGCCACATGGTTAAGATCAAGGGCGAGTGGTATCTCCGTATTCACAAGACTAAGGACAATCTCTCGCAAGAGAAGAATGTAATTGAGTTGTTGATCTCGGAGAAGGTTGACGATGCTAAGGCATTTATGTTAGCCGACGACCGCAAGCGTGTTGAGGAGTTTGAGGACAAGTTCTGGAAGCAGGTGGAGGATATTGCCGCGCTCTTTGAAACTTACTTCGGTAGGTTGCGGGACGCAGAGATAGATCGTAAGACCTACGCTCTTGAGCATATGAAGGAAGATAACGCAAAGAACCCGTTTGCTTCTTCAATCATATTCAACCTCTACAACGACAAGGCAGCATTAGATACTATCAAGGATCTAATCGCTAAGAACATTGGGACTCAGACTCGTGTAGACGAGGCAAGAGACTACCTTTGGGGCGGCTTGCGTTGGAACTACCACTTCGATGGTGATGTGTAATGCATGACCATCGAAGAGTAGCATCTGGATTTTTTGGTAACTGGGCTAAACATCATGCGAGGCAGAATATGACTGTAGAAGATCTTAGAGAATACCGCACTAGCATGGACTTTCCTATGGAGGAACTTGCTAACACACTTCATAGTTTGGGCTACACTGTTGAACATCTCAGCGATCCAGAACTCGCTAAGGTAGCAAGTGCCAAGCTCAAGATGCTACATAAGATTGCTGCCACTGTAATGAATGAAGATTTGCTAAAGGCAGTTATGGCAGAATAATGGCAAGAGTTATCAGACACTATCAAATTCATTCTATGACAGATCCAATCGTGGCAATGCCTCGAGGATCTAAAATTTTGAAACTGGCTGATAAAAAGACTATTCCAACTATCTGGGCCATAGTTGACCCAGATAAACCTATGGTTAAGAGACTGATAAGAACATTCAAAACAGATGAAGAACTTATCGAAGAGCCGGGCACTTATCTAGGCACGGTTAATGTCTTAGGATATGTTTTTCATTGTTTTGATGGTGGAGAGAGGCAATAATGGAAATCGTTATTTGGGGTTTTATATACCTAGCACAAGTGGTTGCCTGTGGCGTAATAGGTCTTGTAATTTATCATATCGTTACGGGAAAATAAATGTTGTATGAAAACAATAATATTAAAATTGATAAAATAAAATACAACAATAATAAAAGTCTACTTAATAAAGTATTGCCGAAAATTATTGACATAACTTCTAGACCTAATACAAATAAAAATTTTATATTAGGAGGTAGTTGTTCTTATTTTAATGAAGACTTAGATCAATCCGGCAAAAAATTATTTTTGTGGAAAGAGTTTAGAGATTATATAGATTTTATAAAACCTCATATACAAAATTACTTAAATGAAATTAATAAATCCGAGGATTATTATTATGTTACAGGTATGTGGGCTAATGTTTATCCTCCAGGAACACATGTAGCAAAGCATAAACATAACTACTTTCAAGAATCATCAGATTTAAATGATATACTTGCAATTTTATTATATCTTCGTAAACCAAACGACTCAGGTAATCTAATTATTGATATTCCAGAGAACAATTCTACAGTTGATTATAAAGTAACAATGGAAGAGGGAGATGTTGTAATGTTTCAAAGTTCTTTATGCCACCAAACAGAAATTAATAAAAGTTGCGAGAGTAAGTTTATAATAGGAATAGAATTAGTATCAAGATTCCAATCAGACAAGGCACAAAATAATAATTCGTCAATAAGAGAAACATTAGAAGGTTTATAATTATGAGTAGTTGGCTTATTGCGGTAGTTGGCGTAGTTTATGCTTATATCGCCATAGAGCAATATCTAAAAGGTAATAGTGCTATGGCGATTGTATTCTTTGGTTATGCTTTCAGCAATATCGGATTATATCTATCAGCAAAGTGATTATTGAAGGTTACCTGTGCCTTCTAATCTTTCTCTTCTTTCTACAATAGGTTGCCAATCTTCTTTCTGCATATGTTTTTTAGCATTAAGACGACTCGCGAAACTGTCAGCAAACCTTTGAGCTAGATTGCGATCTGTTACCAATTTTTGTCCTAAATTCATTTCGTGAACTTTTTGTTTGGAAGAGGAAGATCTTGCTCCCCATATATAAATTGTATCAGCCATTTTGAACTCCTAAACATATTTAACATTTGACAAAAAGTATTTTTATGTTAAATTAAAATATAGGAGACAGAGATGAGAACCATTGTATTTGACGTAGATGGAACGCTGGCTGATATCGAGTGGCGGCGCCACTGGGTTATGAATAAGCCCAAGAACTGGAAGGCTTTCTTTGCTGCCCAGCACGAAGATCCTCCGCACGAGGAAATTGTTTGGCTTGCTAAAACTTTAGCCACGCCCGATACCAGAATTATCATCTGTTCAGGGAGAAGTGCCGAATTCCGTGTAGTTACCGAAACATGGCTTAATGAGCAGGGAATTGCCTTTGACGCTCTGTTCATGCGTCCTCTAAATGATCGTCGTCCGGACTACGAAGTTAAGGTAGAACTGTTGGAAGAGATCCGTTTCCACTACGGTGAACCTTACCTGTGGGTAGATGATCGCAAGACTGTTGTGGAAGCAATCCGCAAGCAGGGAGTTCGTGTTCTTCAAGTTTGTGAGGGCGATTATTAAAGTAGCATATATAGACTTGTCAGGAGAAGATCATGAACAAGTTTATAATTGCTACCCTAGTTGCCCTTACACCTTACAATTTTGTTGCTGATGCTGGTCAAAAGTCTGTTGTTGAAAAGAAAGATCCAGAAGGTATTACCTCAAGTGGATGTATTACTGCTAACAAGGCTGATGAAGTTATAGAAAATGGCGGATATGAAATTCTTGTGCGAGGACAGGATCCACTTAATCGTGTTCTTGAAGTTTGGTTCAATGGGAAGAGAGACCTTGTTGTTTTTGTCTATGAAAAGCCAAAGGACGACAAGAGAGAAAATATAAAAGAAGTTTGCGTTTCAGGCTTTGCTGAAAATATAGTGTTTAGTGGTGATACAGTGGATCTCTTAAAGAAGGCCTTAGACAAGGTAAATCCTAAGACTTGAGATAAGTACTTTTTTACGTTTCCATTTGGACTGCTACACAAGGGGAAAGTTATGTCACAGTCAGCCGTTTCTTTTGGCGAATATTCGCTTGCCTATGATCCACAAAGATTTAATATGAAGGCGATTTTTGCCTACGAAGTTAACAATTACATTTACGTAAGAAAAAATAAGTTAATGAAAGAACATAATGAGTTAACAGAAGACGAAAGACAGGAACTTTCTAATTTAATAATAGTAGAAAACTATCTTAACAAGCGGTTAGAGGAATTGAAGCCTGTAACCGTTTAATATTGGGCTATAATACACACATAGAGACAGAGTAAATAAACACTATGAGCAAAAATATATTAGCCATACACGGTGCCTATTCATCACCTTTTATCTTTAACTATATGAAAAGCCAACTGCCACGAACATATAAGTGGCAGTTCTTTGATTATAGAAAAAATCCAGAAGGACATATGGGTCCTTTGATAGATCAATTACAACAATGTATTACTGAGGAGTGCCACGTTATAGGACATTCAATGGGTGGTATACTTGCTCTTTGGTTAGGTGAGAACTTAGCAGTAAAAACAATAACAACAATAGCAACACCGCTAGATGGATTAGATGTTTCAGTATTCCAATCAATGTTAACAAGAAGTCCATATATTAAAGAAATAGCGCATGGAAGTAAATTTCTAAAACATATACACAATCAACCTTATCTTATGCCTGTCCAACATTTAATTTCCACAAAAGGTTATAATCCATTTATATACGAAGAAAGCGACGGCGTTGTGACTATGCGTTCGCAACGTGGATGGCATACTGGCGACATTCACAACATACCAGCCAACCATGCTGAAATAATGATGCATGATGATACTATTGGATTGGTAAAAGACTTCATTGACATAAACGACGATAACCTGTAATATCAATACATGATTCTTAAAGAACGTGACGTAATGGTAGACATCGAGACACTTGCTACCGGACCTAATGCCGTCATTCTTACTATCGGTGCTTTAAGATTTGATCCGTATGGAGATGACCGTGATCGCCGTGTTCAGGACATGCCTAATTTTTACTGCCGTGTTGATCCTGAAAGTTTTGATTATCCGGAAGCTGAAATCAATGATGAGACCTTAGCGTGGTGGTCAAAGCAACCTCCTGAGATTCAACACGAAGCATTTGGCGAAGGTGTTGAAAGGTTATCAATTAAAGAAGCACTTACTCAATTATTTGACTTTTGTCGCCCAATGGATAGAATTTGGGCGAACGGTCCTGCTTTTGATATTATCATTCTTGAAACTGCTGCTAAACATGCAGGAGTTCAAGTTCCGTGGAATTTTTGGCAAGCCCGCGATTGTAGAACTGTATTTCGCCTAAATCCTCAGAGAGAAGAAAAAGCAAATAACCATAATGCACTTGACGATTGTTATGCACAAACCGTTAAATTACAGCAATGCCTCAAAGTTCTAAATGTATCCAAAATGGACTAAATATTAGCGAGGAGATTATGGAAGTTTTTAAATTAGACGAAAATCACCAGTTAGTTCTTTGTTTGATTATGCTTTGTAAGATGACTAAGGATAATGATCCCATTGCACACGCCCAATATAAAGCACATCTTAAACAATTAGAAGTGATAATGATGAAAGAATTTGATAATGAGGATGTATGAAATCATAGCTGCTATTAAACAGCCCGGAAATCAACGTATCGTTAATGTTCGTGTAGAAGCTCCTAATCAAATTGTTGCTAAAGAACTTATCAAAGCTCAGTATGCAGGTTCTAAAGTTGAACTTCGCGGAACTCCAAGAATAGTTAATCCCCTCAAGCCTACAAAATAAATTAATATATGATTTGGATTGTACTCGCATTTGTTCTCGGGTTCGGCCTTGGCTGTGCCTTTTTAATCTATACTGATCTCTGGTTAGAGGTTGTCTTTATACTTGAATTATTCTATGACAAGATATTACACTTTGTTAGACACTGGAGAAGAAGTATGACTTACAAGGTAATTTACGGCGACGATGTTATTTGGACTTCTACAACTGATACATATGGCGGACAAGAATTAAGAATTAATATGTCTGGTCATCACAAAGATAATCTCATGTGGTTACAGAAGTTTAGATTTGAATACGAAAAAGAATTAAAACTTCGCGAAGAGAATCAAGCAGTAAAGAATGCCTGGGAGCAATACCAAGTTGTTAAAACCTTAGCACAGAAGGAAACAGTATAATGACTGAACGTAAGTTTGACAAATTTATCGCAGCATTAGAAGAAGTTATTGATTGCCAAGACGATATGTGGGAAGAAGAGAAATACGAAAATCACAGTGAACGTCGCAAGATATATGAAGAAAGATTTATTCCGGCGAGAGACAAACTTAAAGATGCTCTTGATGATTATATTGACGACAGAATTTTAAAAGGTCTTAAGAAACACGGTGTGACTAGAACTTATACCGCTTCTAAATAACTTAAAAAATAATCTGGATATATAATGTTATTCAACATTAGAGGTCCAGAAAATGAAAAAGATACTTATTGCTTTAGCTCTTGTATTATCAACACCGGCACTTGCCACACAGATTGTAGTAGATAAGAGAACACAGACAATGTATGTAGATAGTCCAGAAGGCGTGTTTACATGGAAGGTATCAACAGCTAAGAAAGGTTATCATACACCAAGTGGAACTTATTACCCGTATTCACTACAGCCTATGCATTATAGCAAAAAGTATGATAACGCTCCTATGCCTCATTCCATTTTTTTTAATGGTGGCTACGCTATACATGGTACTCCTCATGTGGGCAATTTGGGTCGTCCTGCTAGTCATGGTTGTGTCCGTCTTTCCCCAGCTAATGCCAAAACGCTATATGGAATAGTTGGACGAGATCGCGAAAATACTACTATACATATCCAATAACGAGGTTGACAGACGAAACTAAATATACTACTATAACAATATAAGTTGTTTAGCCCAATGGGGGATTGGTATAGTTGGGAACACGGTAGATTTGCATTCTACAGTCAGCGGTTCGACCCCGCTATCCTCCACCAGCTAAAAAACGCAGTTGTAATTCGCCAACGCACTGGACTACGGTTCGAAACGGTGACAATAGTGTGTTGTAAGGTAGCAAGGGTGAACGGACGTCCGGCGAGAGAGATTCGGACAGATGGGATCCAGGTGCAGGTTTCAAAGTCCTGCTGCTATGCTGGTGCGTTGGCGTATTATAATTAACTCGGTGTAGCGCAGTCTGGCTAGCGCATCTGGTTTGGGACCAGAGGGTCGGGAGTTCGAATCTCTCCACCGAGACCATTTTATTAAATAATCAATGCATCATGCTTTAATGTTCAATGTCCATAATGGGATCGGTATTAAAAGATCCGTAGGGGCACATCGTATTGCGTCATTCCTTAGACAACAAGGATGGGATATTGAAGTTATTGATTGGGTTTACTGGTGGTCGTTAGAAGAACTACAAGAACTATCAAAATCTAGAATTACTGATAAAACTGTTTTTTGTGGCTTTAGCTGTTTCTTTACCTATTGGGACGAAAAGAACGAAACATTTGCACAGTGGCTTAGAGATACCTATCCAGATGTTAACCTTGTAATCGGTAGTCAAGGTCCCCCAATAACAATTAAATCCACCGCAGTGAAATATTATGTACAAGGCTACGGCGAAAAGGCAATATTAGAGCTCTGCAAATACTTTGCTGGAAATATTACCTTAGAAGAAATTAAATTTGATCCAGCCTTAGAACCAAAAAAAGTTATTAGAGCTATACACAATTATCCTGCTTATCCTCTAAAAAGTCTCCTAGTCAAATACGAGGATCGTGATTATATAGATCAATCCGAATGGCTCACAATGGAGTTTTCGAGAGGATGTATCTTTAAATGTTTATTTTGTAATTTTCCCATTCTAGGTGTTAAAGAAGATCACACCAGAGATGCTGAAGATTTTTATGTCCACATGATGGATGCATATGATCGTTTTGGTGTAAAGCATTATGATGTAGCAGACGAAACATTTAATGACTATTCTGAAAAGATTATAAAATATGCAGATGTTGTTGATCGCTTACCATTTGATCCTTGGTTCAGTGGTTTTATTAGAGCGGATTTATTAGTATCAAGACCTCAAGATTGGGAACATCTTGCTCGCTTAGGGTTCTTAGGACAATATTGCGGAATAGATTCTATGAATCCAGAAACTGCTAAAGTTATACGCAAAGGCATGAATCCTTTAAAATTAAGAGAGGGATTATTAGAAGCAAAGAAGTATTTCAAAACAACTGGACGTAAATTGTACAGAGGAACAATTTCTTTAATTGCAGGATTACCATACGAAACTATGGAGAGTCTAGAAGAAACTAAGAAATGGATGTTTGAAAACTGGAACGACGAGCAATCATACATGGCGCCGTTACAGATACTAGTTGATAAGAACGAAACACATTCTGATATAAGTTTAGATTACAAAAAGTACGGTTATACAAATAACGGCACTTTTGAATTTTTAGGACAAGAGACATTAAATTGGGTAAATCCTAATTTGTCATATAAACAATGTGAAGAATTCGCTTTAAATTATTCTATAGAAATGTGTAAGCAATTTGGAGGACGTCCTATTGTAAATTGTATGAACGAATATATGCAGGACGGAGAAACTATTGAAGAATTGTTAGCTTACAAAGAACACGATTTTGCTAAGTTATTTAGACAACCAACTGAGGGATTCTGGAAAAGATTTCGTGAGTATAAACATAAAAAATTATCTAATTAATTTTTCTTCGATAATTATATAACAATTACAAGGACAGAAATTAACATGCCTACAATGCGAATAGTAATACCTGCTAGAATGAATAGCACAAGACTTCCTAACAAGCCATTGGCTATGATAGGAGATAAGACTCTCATAGAACATGTTCACGCAAAGGCTTGTGCTACAGAATATCCAGTTACAGTATTAACAGATAGTTCTCTTCTCCAAGAAAAATTTCCTAATTGGGACATAAGACTAACTCCTGAGGTATGTGCTACAGGAACAGACAGAATAGCATATGTAGCGCATGAGTTTGAAGAAGATATACTTGTAAACTGTCAAGGAGATCTCCCTTTTATTGATCCTTATCAGATTATAGATGCTGCAAAGACTCTAGAAAGAACAGGTGCAGATGTTGCAACTCTTGTTCATGAAATGGGGCCGGGAGGACAAGAAGATCCGAATACCGTTAAAGCTATATGCTGTCAGGTTGCTCCAGACATTGATCCTAATATTATGAGAGCTCACTGGTTCTGCAGGAGTGCCTTAAAATACGGTTATCATCATGTAGGTGTATATGCTTACAAAAAACAATCTCTTGAAATTCTTTCTCTTTCTCGTGATAGAACTCCACACGAAATAGCAGAAAACCTCGAACAGCTAAGATGGATAGAACTTGGCTATAAGATTGCTGCTCTTAAAACTGCGATCGTTCCTCCAGAAGTTAATACCGAAGAGGATTTAATACAGGCTAATAACTATTACAATCATAGATAAATATTTTTATGAGATTATATGAATTCGCTAACTCTATTGCAGACGAATCAGGACCTGCTTCAAACGCTCTTTGTGCTAAAGCTCGCAAAGGTGTTGAAATCGGAGCCAGTCAAAAGGCTTCTTGTAAGTCACAAGGTAAACTTGCTCGCTCAGGTGACAAGAGTCACAAAGTAGGCAATAAGAGAGTTAAGGTCGGCGGAAAGAAGATAAAAGGAAAGGCCCACGGAGGGCCTTTACCAGATTATAGCTAATCATCCATCAATATAATTTAGCCAACTCTCGTGCGGAACAGACCAGCTCTTCTGCTTACGATTGTTGGCCAGCATCCAATAATTTGGCTGCTCTGGTTCTATCTTTGGACGAATCTTTGCGTTATTGCCCTTGCTGTTATTACAAGGATAGCAGGCAGTCACAACATTGTGCCACGTAGTCTTGCCACCCTTAGAAACTGGAACCACGTGGTCGATTGTACACTCGCTTACTGTGAGAACATCTCCACAGTACTGACAAGTGTAGTTGTCACGCAAGAAGACCCATTTTCGATTGAAACGCACACGGGCTTTCGGTCGCCAGTATTCATTGAGCATGATTACAGCTGGAACATTCATAGTATGTGTAGGACTATGGATCTTCCAATCTTCATACTCATGCAGGACTTTAACTTTATCAAGCCAGATGTAGCGTATCGCACTTTGCCAATCAATAGCTGATAGCGGAACCAAGCTCATTGGTTGAGCGTCGGCATTCAGCAGTAATGTATTAGGCATGGTCTCCTCTCAGTGTACTTAGTATATGGTATGAATTGGATTCTGTCAAATAAGAGAAAAGGTAGGTGTTTGGACCTACCTCTCTCGGGTTAATATCAATTTGTAATATATAGTGCGCTATGCGCTTTAATATAATGTTTTGGTAAGTCTACTTCTTCATGTTCACGAAATTATAGAACATTTCTGCGGTCTTGAGGATCTGGTCTGCTCCAGGAATCTGCGGAGCTTCAATCTTAGTAACAACCTGATCTCCATCCTTCTTAATGGTCATTTCAAACTGACCCCACTTAGCATGATAGTCATTCCAGAGCTGAGTCTGTGCCATTTCTAACATCTGGGTGCGGATTTCATAACCGTTCTTATTGAACTTAACTTCCGGAATATACTTGTTCATGTCCGTCTTCTCTTTGCTATCAAACATTTTGTTTCTCCTCTGTCTGTCTGTATTTTGCTAATATATATGTTTGCGTGGTATAACGCAACATATTTGTTAGCCAGATATTTATGACTGCTATAATAAAACCTTTAGTTTTCTTTCCAATGAGTATATGTTAAATAATAGATGAGGAAACAAACAAGATCCATACTACAAGAGTTGAACTCCTTTGCTACAAAGAAGGACGTTGAACTTGTTGTAGAGAGCAGAGCACTTCATGTTATTAATGGTGCTATCAATATATTAGAGATGGTACGAGAGAACTTTCCAGAGGAAGTTGCTTTAGATCTTGAACGTCGTCTAATCAACAGCATTAGAGGCAGCGACCCTGATAAATTTCGTCGCGGCATTCGTAAAATACAAGAATCAAAGAGATCAGGATCACGCCTTTCTCGCCTAGATGAAGGCGATTCTGACGCTTAACAAGCATTTATTTTCTCCGATGATAAATAATTGTAACGAGCTCTATGTTGAGACTCGACAAAAATTAGGAGATAAAATATGGCCGATCTATACGGTACTACATTAGCAGCTAACGCTGGTAAGGTTACAACTGGAGTTAATCTTCAGGGTGCAGCCCTTAAGTTCTACAGCATCGACTTCGGTGTTGACATTCGTCAGGCAGATGGTGCTCGCGAAGTAACTTGGTTAACTTATACACTTCTTTCACAGCTCGGATGGACCCCAGTACACATTGGTACTATTCAGGCAGACGCTGGATCAAATGCTGGTCAGCTTCTTCGTTTCGCAGTTGAAGTAAGCGGTGGTGAAGTAATGGCTGTTGATGATGCAGCTAACCACGGTTACGTTTGGTCAGCTTCAGTTGCTGATCCAGTAGTTAACTACATTGACCCATCACAGGGAACATCACAGCTTTCAGCAGTTCTTTCAACTGCTTTAACTGATATGTTTGATAACTATTCAGCATTTGCTTACACAGATGATTCTGGCGCAAGTCAGACAATCGACCTAAGCGGTGCAGTTGTTTCAGTATTCAACTTCTAAGCGAAGTTAAATATCACCTCCAAAGGGCGGTTTTTATACCGCCCTTTTTTATTGACATAATTACTGTAATGCAATGGTTTAGAATTACTACCTTGGTTGATATAACAAGAACACAAGTTTTTAAAGAACATATCAATCCCCTAAAGAAAAAACAACAAGACAATTATAATACACTTCATCAAACATTGGAGATGAGAGCAATCATCTTTTCTGAAAAAGATCCTGAAAGACAAATCCTAGAATGGAATGGCAAAAAAGAATTATCTTGGGTTTGGGAATTCTATACAGAACGTGATGACATTTTTTTAAAAGATAATGATCCTTCTGCTCTATTAAAACAAGACTTAGAATATGTACCTTTTATAAACGAGTGTGATGAAACTGCTAAATTTAAAAGTTGTTTCTTTTCAGTTCCATCAAATACAAGAGTTGAATTTATTAGCAGATAACTTAAACTGGACCACACGATAAATACTTTACTAAGGCAAACAAAGGCACATATTCCTAGGCCCTAAAAAGGCAGCAACACGAGATTAAGTTGCTATGAGATAACGAAAGGAATTATTGCCTATGGCACCTAGACCCGCAGCTCAAATTGAGAAAGAATCACTAGAAGCTCATGTTGAGTTGTGTCAACAGAGGTATGAGGCATTGGAAAATAGGCTAACAGTTATAGAAAAGAAAGTAGACGAGATCAGCAAAGAAATAGCTGACGGAAATCAAACAATGGTAAAGGTCCTAATCGGATCAGCAGGTACTATTGTAGCAGGACTATTATCAACCATAGTCGTATTGCTAATGAAGTAACTCTAGATAAATAGAGTTATGAGATTTAAAGAATTCAAACCAACCCAACAAGTAGATGAATTAATGCCAGCCGTTGGTATGGCATTAAGAACTGTTGGCGGTGCTGCTATCCAAGCAACTCGCAATGCTGCCGCTATGGGAGCAAAGGCAGTTCAAGGAGCAGCTAAGGGCGTTAAGACTGTAGCAAACACAGCAAATGCAGTTGCTCAAACACAAGCAGGACAAATGACAATTCCTGCAATTGGTTCTGAAATTGTTCTTCCTGATAAAGATACAAAAAAGCCTACTTCATATACAGTAAAGTCTATGAAAGGTAGTGATGTTGAATTGGAACCAGTTGGTACTGCTAAACAAACTAACGATCCAAAATTATCAGTCAAAGTAAATCGTAGAGATTTAGAAAATACACTAAAGGCAGTAAGCCCACAGTCGCAGGATAAGAGAACACTATGAGATTTAGAGAATTAGTAAATCCTAGTATCTATGTTGCTCTTACCAATGAGGAAGCATCCTTCCTTCGCCAGAATAAAGATAAAGATATAATCGATACACATTCGCTAACTGAGCGTGAAATTAGAATCGCAGAAAACTTGATTATCAAAGACATTTTGTGTAAACTAACTGATACTCAACTCATGGTGAACGATTATGTTGGTCCAAAGTCCCAAAGAAATAGCTGAAAAATTAGAAACAATCTCTAAAGATGTTGTTCGTAGTGGAGCAATGCCCATCATTACGAAAAATGGCATACTAGTAGGAACATATATTATACAGCCTAAAAACGGTGAATACCACATAAAGCAAGGTTCTCAAACTCTGTACTCAACTTACTCTAAATCAGCAGCTATGATCATTGCCCGTATGCTAACGAAGAGAATGCATTACGACAATATCAAGGAAGTCCTGGAAGCTGATCGAATTGCTTTTAGTGCTCGTCAGGACTTAGAAATTTATAAGCATCATATCAAACTTGCTGAAAAGAAGAATAATGTTCTAAAGGAAGAGCTATATACAACTAGATTTGAAGTCACTGATGCCAAATATCAACGAGCAAAGTCAATACTTCAAAAAAGTTATTCTTTATTATTCTAAATGAGTGATAAATAATACAACATCCAAAACAGGAATTTTACTCATGAGAACCAGTGACTTTACAACTAGACCAAGTTCAAAAGTAATGAACGAGACCCTTAATAAGAAGTTTGGCGAGAAGCTAGACATTGACAACTATAGCGATTCACAGCTAGAAAAGGCAGCAAGCCTAATTGAAAGCAGAATTGCTGTTCTTAAGAAGGGCAAGTTTAACGAGACTTTAGAGAGCGAAGAATTTCATCGTCTAAAGCTCATGCAGGATATTGTAAAGACTGCTATCACTGAGAGAGCAAAGAACCCATATGCTATTGGAATGGCTGCTGCTATGAAGAAAACAGGTGATAAGCCACCGTTAAAGAAAAGCACAATTAAAAAAGGTCATGAGATTGCTAAGAAGGTCAAGGAAGGGTCTTGCATGAAGGACGAAGGCAATGCTTTTGGCAATGCAGTTCGTAAAGCTAAAGCAGATGGCATTCAAAAGGGTGAGAAGATTAAGGTTGGCGGGAAGACTTATCCTGTAAAGGAAGCAGCAAAGCCAGACTTCTTAGATCTTGATAAGGATGGAAATAAGAAGGAACCAATGAAGAAGGCTGCTAAGGATAAAAAGGTTGATGAAGTCAGCAACGCAATGAAGCAAAGAGCTGTTGATAAGGCTCTTGAAAAGGGTGCTGATGCTAAGAAGGCAGGTTGGAGTAAGAAGGGCGACGAGAAGAAGGGCAAAAAGGCCGATGCTGCTCGTGATACGTTCCGTAAGAAGACCGACCAGGCAGGTAGAATTGTTATGAAGATGAAGGAGTCTGTAATGCAAGAATCAGTAATGAAGTCAATATCAAGACTACTTCGTGAAGGTGAGGAATCAAAGGCAGAGCTAATCATGGCTGTTAAGGACATGGTCGATAAGTTCACTGGTTGGTCAGAAGATATTGCTCAGATGCAGGCACAGACTGCTATGGAAATGGCAGATGCTATTCGTGATGAGCTAGGTGCTGATCAGGCAGAGGCATTTACTGCTTCAGTTCAGCCAGCACTTGACGCAGCATTCCAGTCAGTTAAGGGCGCACGTGAAGCACTTAACGGTTCAGTTGCATCGCTAACAGGTGTTGCTCCAACACCAATGGGAGCAGAGCCAGGTATGGATGCAGGAATGGACATGGACATGGGCATGGAACCAGGCATGGATGACATGGGCGGCGAAATGGATGCAGAGATGCCAACAGACGACGCAGAGATGGATATGGATGCAGATATGGCTGCACCAGTTGACCGTGCTAAGAGAGAAAGCATTGAACATCGTCTACGTCTCACAAAACTCCTAGTTGGCAGATGAGAATAGACGAAGTAGAAGCCGTTAGTAATAGTCTTGTGCTACTTTTGAGAAATTTAGTAGCACAAGCAAATAGTAAGCAGCAGCCCAGTTTTTTAAATTGGGCTGCTTTAAACAATCTCCTTCAGAACGTAGGCGAAGAACAATTTGACTACGACTCTTTTAAAGCACAGTACGATGCTTCCCCAATGATACAGAAACTAGTTTTTAAGTTTGACAACAGAGGGGTTGAACTTAAAACATACGGTACTGATCCTAAGAAGTCACAAGGTGGTGAGAAGGAAACTTCTATCTCTAAAATGGCTAAGAATGCTGCTAAACGCAGAGTCGGTTGACAAAATCCAAACTAGAAGTTAAAATGTAAACAATGACATTAATACAATCAAAGTTTGACTATCAAGCAATTACTCGTAACTCCGAAAATGGTAAAAGACTTTATCAATGTCCAGATGGAAATTCTGTTCCCAGTGTAACTACTATCTTAGATAAAACTAAAGATAAGACGCACTTAATTGAATGGCGTAAGCGAGTAGGCGAAAAGAAAGCTCAAGAAATAGTAACAGAAGCAGCGGGCGTTGGTACTCGTATGCATACTTTTCTAGAAAAATATATTGCTACTGGAGAATGGCCGCAACCTGGCTCCAATCCTTACTCCCAGCAAGCACATTTAATGGCCGAAGTTATTCTTAACCAATCATTGTGTGATATTAACGAAATTTGGGGTAGTGAAGTTAATCTTTATTTCCCACAGATTTACGCTGGTACTACAGATCTACTAGGAGTATATAAAGGCGAACATGCTATTATGGACTTTAAGCAAACTAACAAGCCTAAAAAAGAAGAGTGGATCGAAGATTACTATCTACAGTTAGTGGCATATGCAGAAGCACATAACGAGGTTTGGGGTACTAACATTAAACAAGGTCATGTTTTTATGTGTAGTCGCGATTTAGTTTATCAACAATTCGATTTAACCCCGGACAAATACGATTATTGGCGAGATAAGTGGTGGCGCAGGGTGGAGCAGTATTATCTGAACAACTAAATATATAAAACACTTCGGAGTATTATATATGGCTGTTGTCCAGATTTCACGCATTCAGCAACGTAGAGGTAGAAAACTATCTAATACAGGTTTCCCGCAACTAGCTAGCGGTGAGATAGGCTGGGCTATTGATACACAAGAACTTTACATAGGTAATGGTTCTGTTTCTGAGGGCTCTCCGTATGTCGGAAACACACAAATTCTTACAGAACATGTTAATATATTAGACTTTGCCGAAGCTTATGAATATAAGAGAAGCATCGGAGATCTTGATGAAATTATTAGTACAGGTCCAGCAGGTCTGCCTATACGAAGAACATTACAGCAAAGACTTGACGAACGTGTTGATGTACGTTCGTTTATTGAATTACAGAATATTGATTCTTACGGTTCTATATCACCAACCGATATAACTGCTGATATTCAACGAGCAATAGACCAACTATTTTCAAATCCAAGAACTAGAGGAAATGTTAATAGTAGAGTCATTCTTCACTTTGGTCCTGGTGAGTATTATATTTCTGAAGAATTAAGAATTCCTCCTTATACTCATATTCAAGGAGCAGGTAAAGATAGTACAGTAATTTGGATGACTGGTTCAGCTGCTAACGGTGCAGTAATGCGTACAGTTGATGGTAATAGTGAGCCTGGAGAATATACTCCTTTTGAAAATATGCAATACTTAGAACGTCCTAGATTTATTACTATCGAAGGACTAACATTAAAAACTGATTTAGAAGACACTATTCTTCTTTTAGATAATGCTGATACTGCAATCTTTAGAAATGTTAAGTTTGTTGGAGTATACCAAAATACAGAATCTGAGATTTTTCAACCTGTACAAACATCAAACTCGTTGCAGTCGGCTGTTTGGATTCGTAGCACTAGTAGCGTATTTTGTACAGAAAATGTTGTCTTTGAACAATGTTCTTTTGAAAACACAGGATATGGATTATATAGTGCAACTGATCATCAAAATGTTTCAGTCGATCAATGTAAATTCTACCAACTATTTGATGCTATACAAATAGGTGGTACTTCGGCCACTTCCATTACAAGAAATTTAATTGTTGCAAGAAATAAAGTTAGTTTATTTTCAAACACACTTACTATTGTTGATCATCAGTTAGTTGATAATCAACTAGTTACATATCGTAATTCTGGAGGATCAAGCATCGGTGGTCTTGTTAATAATAGAACCTACTACGTTAATGTACTCGGACCCGATGTTATTAGTTTAAGATCAATCGGCGGCGGCCAGGTTATAGACTTTACTTCAACTGGAAATGATAGTCAATATCTTGAAGTATCATTATCATCAACGGGTGCAATTAATACAAAAGTTACAGACTCGTTCTTTGACTTAATTACTCGCTATGGTTTTTACGTTAAATTAGGTAAAGGAAACACTTCATCTGGAAACAAATACATTAATGTAGGAAATAATAATCAAGATTATGCAAATGCAACTTATCCTATAATACAATTTGATTCTCCTTATAATCAAAGTACTGGCGATTATTTTGAAAGAAATGTTAAAGTGAAAGATCAGGATCTTTCTGGATCAGTTCCATTTTATCCATGTGTACTAGGACCAGGACTTATAACCGACCCAACAAGTTTTAAAACAAATATCAGTAATACTCCTATCACAGCATTAGAACTTTTACGTTTTCCAATATGGAAAAATACCACATATCTTATAGATTATATTATTAATAAAAACGATGCTGATCTAGGTATTAAAAATACTGCTATAAGATCTGGAACAATACATATTACAGTAAACTATGAAGGTTTAACGTATCATATACATGATGATTACACATACACAGGTAGTCCAACAGTTGAGGCTATTGAATTTTCAGTTCAAATAAAGGACTATGATCCAGATCCTTCAGATCTAAGACCTTATGAAACCTTAATTCTTTATTATAATAATCCAGCCGGTAACGGTACAGGATTTATAAATTATACATATCGCATGTTAACTGAATGACATTTTTTGATAGTTTTGAGAATCGAGTTGCAGAGTGGGCGGATTTTCGACAAAAACTTGAAAAACATCCGGACCCGTTCCAGTGCGTTATAGACTTTTGGAATAAAGCTCCTATTAGTTCCAGAACTTGCGATCCTTTTGATCAATCATCTTGGTTAGGTCCTTGGGACTTAATTGAAGACAATCATTTTTGTGAGTTTTCAAAAATACTTGCAATATATTATACACTTGTGTTAACTGATAGGTTTGAAGATAGCTATTTTGAAATACAAGTAATAAATGATAGAGAAGCACACGAGTTACGATATTTGTTGTTTGTTGATGATATTGTAATTGGATACTTTTACAATAGAATTATTACACAGGAGGAATTACCGCTAGATATAACTGTACAGGCATCATATCCTATGCTAAGAAGTTACTCATAATGCCTCACTCAACAGAGCCAAAAAGAGTAATTAATACTATACAAAAGTACATCAAAATAGTATAATGAAATGGTTATGAGACAATTTATCACTTTGAGACAGAGAAATATACTACTAGAATATCCCTTTCTTCCAGTTCATAAATATTCAACTTGTTTCGACAAGCACTTCAAAAAATTAAAAACCACTTCTGAATAAGGATACAACCATGAGTTCAAGAATAACAATTATTAAAAGAGATGGAAGAAAAGAAGACCTAAATCTAGACAAGATTCACCGTGTTGTTTTTTGGGCAACTGAAGGCTTAGCAGGAGTTAGTGCTAGTGAATTAGAAATCAAAACACAATTACAATTTTACAATAATATAAAGACCACTGATATTCAAGAAACACTTATTAAGGCCGCTGCTGACCTTATTTCAGAAGATGCTCCAAACTATCAATATGTTGCTGGTAGACTAATCAATTATGCTTTACGCAAAGAAGTTTATAACGATTACAAACCCACTACACTTTTAACACTTGTTAAGAAGAATATTGATCTCGGGTATTACACTTCAGAATTATTAGAGTGGTACGACGAAAGCGAATGGAATCGTTTAGATTCTTATCTCAAGCATGATCGTGATATGGATCTTACATATGTTGCTATGGAACAGTTCCGTGGCAAGTATCTTGTACAGAACCGTGTAACAGGACAGATCCTTGAGACTCCGCAAGCAGCATACATGTTAATTGCTGCTACACTATTTCATAACTATCCAAAAGAAACACGTATGCATTGGATACGTGAATACTACGAAGCAATTTCTACACACGATATTTCATTACCGACTCCTGTTATGGCAGGAGTTCGTACTCCACAGCGTCAGTTTAGCTCATGCGTTTTAATTGAGACTGATGACAGTTTAGATAGCATTAATGCCACCACTTCTGCTATAGTAAAACATGCTTCGCAGAAGGCAGGTATTGGGTTAGTCGCTGGCAGAATTAGAGCATTAGGCTCGCCTGTCCGTAATGGAGACACAAGTCATACAGGTGTTATACCTTTCTATAAAATGTTCCAAGCGGCAGTTAGAAGCTGTTCGCAAGGCGGTGTTCGTAATGGTGCGGCCACATTGTATTATCCAATTTGGCATTACGAAGTTGAAGATCTCCTTGTCCTTAAAAACTCTAAGGGCATTGAGGACAATAGGGTGCGTCATATGGACTACGGGGTACAGTTTAGTAGACTGTTCTATCAACGATTGATAAAGGGAGGTGATATAACTTTGTTTAGTCCTAATGACGTACCTGATATGTTTGA
>JACCDX010548231.1_pt1 | contig 24891 bp, 8 predicted proteins | sample 7449681 | NCBI WGS metagenome assembly JACCDX01 (sample SAMN15323450, study PRJNA562643) | freshwater metagenome | isolation source: river surface water | place: USA:Blue River Watershed | collected 2017-08-18
ACACATTAAGTGTAGGGCAACAAACTGTGTTATCTTCCACTCTTTCTATCGCTTCAAACACTACAATTTCAGGTGGATTAAGTATTTTCGATAATATTCGTGGTGGTTCAACACTTTCTATTGCTGGTCCTTCTTTCATTTCTTCTAATTTATCAATATCTGATATTATTTACGGTAAAAAAGACTTATCAATTGGCAGTATTATTACAACAAATAGTTTATCAGTAGCAACAAATATTACATCTACTACATTATCTATTCAAACCATAAATTCGAATACTATTTTATCATCCAATATATCAATTAGTAATAACATTATTGCAAATGATTTAACCCTAAATGGTAAGGCATTAATAAATTCAGTTTTAAGTTTAAATGATATTTTAGTCGTTAATAAAGATATTTTAGCTTCTAATAATTTAAGCATTAATAGTTCAATATTTATTAATTCTGATTTAAGTATTGCAAATAATATTATTGGAAATAATAACTTGACTATTCATGGTGATTCTATTTTATCTGGAACTATTTCAGTTAATAATAATATTATTACTTCTGGTAATCTTTCTATTTCAGAAAATATATTCTTACATGGTGAATTAAGTGTTATTAGTAATGCTAGAATTGGGGGAACATTGTCTGTTATTGGTCCAATTATTGATTCATCCGGTTTATCTATTGGTGGTGAAACAACTTTACATAATACAGTTATTAATGGAACTTTAAGTATCCATAATAATCTTGTATCTTCAAATATTATTGGTAATACTTTATCAATTGTTGATATTTATACATCAACATTATCAACAGGTTCTATTTCAACTTTAAATATAAATACGAATACATTATCAATTGGTGATAAAATTATTGCAAACTCTACATTAAGTATTATTGGACCTATATTTACTTCATCTATTTCAATCGCTAATAATTTAGTTTCATCTTCAATATCTATTTCTGATTTATATGCGACTGGTAATGCGGTGTTTAATAGTTTAATTTCATCATCTTTATCTATTAATGGTAATTCTAAACTTAATGATTTATATGGTAATAATTTATTTTTTAATTCTATTGATATTTCTAACAATATTATAGCAAATAATTTATCTACATCATCAATTAATGCTACAATTGGTAATATTAATAATATAATTAGTAATACATTATCTGTATCAAATAATATTAATTCAGATTCATTATTTACAAATTATCTTTCTATTTCTAATAAATTAATATTAAATGGTTTATTATCTGTTAATGGTATTACAGTTATTAATAATCAATTAAGTATATCTGATAAATTAACTCTTTCTAATATTCTTTCAGTATCAGGTTCTTTATTTGGTTCAAATGCATTTTTATCAAATAGTTTATCTGTTCCATCGTTATTTACCAATAATTTGTCTGTTAATGAATTATTTGGTTCAACTTCATCAATTGACCATATGTATATTAATTATTTAGATGTTTCCAATAATATTCTTGTAAATACTGTATCTGTTAATAGTTTATATTCTTCAACTATTAATTTTTCTAGTGCTGAAACAGAACAATTCATAACAAATAAATTATCTGTTTTTAATACTATTTCAAATAGTTTATCTGTTTCAGGTAATTCTAATTTAAATAATACTATAATTACTTCTTATTTATCTGTTCCAGATTTATATACAAATAATATTAATAGTAATTTAGCAACTATTTCTTCTTTATCTGTTAATACTATATCATCTAATATTATTAAATCATCCGATTTAAGTATTGCAAACACTATTAATAGTAATATCGCATCTATTTCTACATCATATATAAATAATTTAAGTATTGGATTGATATCAAATAATCTTAATATTAATGGTAATATTTCTATCTCTTCTAACTTACAAACCGAAACTATTCAATCATCAAATGCTATTATTAATAATTTATCAGTTTCTAGCCAATTCATTCAAGGAACTTCTAAATTAGGTGGTTCATTAGATGTTTCTGGTATTACTACTTTATCTACGTTATCATTATTATCTGAATATGCAAATATTATTTCTGTAAATACAGAATATATTAATATCGCAAATATCAGTAGTAAATTATCAACAGCATCATTATATGTAAATGGTATAACTAATTTAAATAATAACTTAGATGTTAGTGGGCTTATTTCAACTAATACATTATTTGTATCTGGATCAGTTAAAATAACTGATGATTTATCTGTAAATAATTTATTTGGGGGTTCATTATCTACTACAGCTATTCAAACAAATAGTATATCTATAAATAATGAAATTGTCGGAATTTCATCTATAAATGAATTATTTACAAATTCAATTTCTGTTAATAATATTAATGGTTCTGAATTGTCTATTTCTAATATATTTACAACTAATTTAGATGTATCAGGTATTACAAATACTTCAGATTTAATTTCAAATACTATTTCTGCATCTAGTTTATGGATTTCTGGTCTAACCTTATTAGGAACAGTATCATTAACAAATGCATTTGCAAATACTTTTAATGTTCAAAATAGTAATATTAGTTCTCAATTATCAGTATTTGGTTTAACAACTTTATCTACTACATCTATTTCAAATGCATTTATTTCTAGTAAATTATCTGTTAATAATTTAATTGTTTCCGGTTCTACTTTATTATCTACTACATCCATATCTACTAACTATGTAAATGATTCAATAATTAAAAATAATATTTCTATTGGCGGTTCTACAACTATTAATAGCGTAGATGTAACTGATTTAGCAAATATTAATAAATTATCAGTATCAAGTGCGAATATTGAAAGTGTTATATTAAATAACTTATCGGTATCAGGAATATCAACTTTAGGAACAACATCTATATCAACTGCAATAATAAAAAACAATTTATCAATCGGTAATAATTTAGATATTGTAGGTAATGCAATTATTGCAACATCATCAATTAATTCAGGAACTATTAGCTTATTATCAGTTGGAAATGAATTCGTGAATGGTCAAATGTCTATTTCTGGATTAACAACATTAGGAACTGTATCAGTATCATCTGGTATAATTAATAATTTATCTATTTCAAGTGAATTTATTGAACATGATTTATCAATTGGACAAAACTTAATTGTATTTGGAACTACAATATTATCAACTACTTCTATTAATTCATCTACAATTAGTATGATATCTATTGGAAATGAATTTATTTCAGGTCAATTATCTATTTCAGGATTAGCTACATTTGGTAATATTTCAGCAACAAGTGCTACTATTTCTTCAGCTGTAATACAAAATAATATATCGATTGGTGGTAATGCAATAATTTCAACATCATCAATTAATTCAGGAACTATTGACTTATTATCAGTTGGAAATGAATTCGTGAATGGTCAAATGACTATTTCTGGATTAACAACATTAGGAACTGTATCGGTTTCTTCTGCTATAATTGATAATTTATCTATTTCTAGTGAATTTATTGAACGTGATTTATCAATTGGTAATAATTTAATAGTTTCCGGTAAAGCAATTATTTCTACATTATCTACTAATTCATTATTAACAAATTCATCAACTATTAATTTATTATCTGTTGGTAATGAATATGTTTCTGGACAAATTTCAGTATTTGGATTAACTACATTAGGAACTATTTCAGTATCTAATGCTATAATTGGAACACAAATTATATCCGGAACTTTATCTGTAAATAATGAAATTATTAAAAATAATTTATCTATCGGTGGAAATTCTACTATATCCGGTATAATTTCAACAACAAATGTATTTGTTAATGATTCTATCGTTGTTTCAACTTTATCTACATCCGATATTATTTCAAATAATATAAATACTGGTATCATCGATGTATCTAATATATTATCAGTCGCAGGTAATTCATTTATTAATAATCTATCAGTATCTAGTGCAACAATTGAAACGATTACATCATCGAATATTAAATTAAATACATTATCTGTATCTGGTTCTGCAACTTTACATGATATTAATGCATACAGTTTATCTATTTCAACAATAGATACTACAACACTTAATTCAAATACAATTAATAGTAATAGTTTATCAATATCAGGAATATCATCTTTAAATGATATAATTGGTAATAGTTTATCAACAAATAATTTATCAGTATCCGGATTATCTAATTTAAATTCTGTATTAGCACTTTCAATTTCCTCAACTTTAATAAAGAGTAATATAGTTTCAATTTCATCATTAAATACAAATACAATTTCATCTTTATCTATATCTACATCATTATTAAATACAAATACATTATCTGTTCATTCATTATTAGCTGCTGGAATAACATCATTATCTACTACAATAGTTGATACATTAACTATCGAAAATAATATTAGTATTGGTGGAGTAGTTACTGCATCTATTTTAGATTCAAATATAATATCTGTAAATTCATTAACAGTTTTAGGATTATCAGTATCTTCTGGATATATTAATACAATTAATAATTCAACAATTAATTCAACAAATGCAACTGTAAATACATTATCTGTTAATAGCACTTTATTTAATACATCATCAATATCATCATTATACACATCAATAGGCACATTAAGTTCCGCATCAATATCTACTTTAACTGTTCAAACAGAAAATGTTCAAAATATTAATATTAGTAATAAATTATCAGTTAATACCGCTATTATTTATGGAACATTATCTGTTTCAGGTAATGCTACATTTTCAACATCATCAATTTCAACTATGTTCACTGATAATATTAATGGAACAGGTGATTTATCAATAAATGGAATAATTACAAGTAATCTTATATCTACTAACTCTGAATTTATATCATCAGATATTTCAATTGGTGGAAACCAATATATTAGCGGTAATTCATCATTAAGTTCAATATTTGCATCTAATTTATCTGTTTCAAACGAATTTATATCAGGACAACTATCTGTATCTGGCTTAACAACATTACACACATTAAATGTTTATACTGAGAATATTCAAACAGATTTATCTATTGGTAATAACTCATTTGTATCTGGTCAATTATCTGTATCAGGTAAAATAACATTAGGAACTGCATCAATATCTACTGCAATAATTAATAATTTATCTGTAAATTCAGTTAATGTAAATGGTAATGAACTTATTACAGGACAATTATCTGTATATGGAAAATCTACATTAAATTTATTATCTATTAATTCTCAAATTGTTCATTTATCATCAAGTATTGGAGGTAATCAAATAATTGAAGGTAATTTATCTGTAAATGATTTAGGGTATTTTGCAAATAATGTTTCTATTTTAGGTGAATTAGATATATCTAATAATTTAAGTATTGCAGGAACTATTTTTGTAAATGATAATTTAAGTGTTGCCGGTGATATTGATATTGTAAATAACTTATCTGTAAATGGATTGGGTTATTTTAAAAATACATTATTAGTTATTGGCCAAACTAATATGAATACAGTAAGTATTGGTGGAATAACTTATTTAAATAATAAAATATCAATTAATGGTGAAGTAGATATTTCTAATAATCTATCTGTTTCTGGAGTAGGTTATTTCAAAAATACCTTGGTGGATGGTCAATCAAACATGAATGTTATTAGCATTTCAGGTCCAGCATATATTGAACATAATTTAAGTATAGGAGGTGATATTGATATTGTAAATAACTTATCTGTAAATGGATTGGGTTATTTTAAAAATACATTATTGGTTAGTGGTCAGACTAATATGAATACAGTAAGTATTGGTGGAATAACTTATTTTAATGAAAAATTAAGTGTTGCTGGTGAAGTAGATATCTCTAACAATTTATCTGTTTCCGGATTAGGTTATTTCAAAAATACATTATTAGTAGATGGTCAATCAAACATGAATGTTATTAGCATTTCCGGTCCAGCATATATTGAACATAATTTAAGTGTAGCTGGAGAGGTTGATATTTCAAATAATTTATCTGTCAGTGGATTAGGTTATTTTAAGAATACTGTTATAGTTTCCGGTCAATTAGATGTAAATAATAATATCAGTGTAGCTGGTCCAGTATTTATAAACAGTAATTTAAGTGTAAATGGAGAGGTTGATATTTCAAATAACTTATCTGTATCTGGATTAGGTTATTTTAAGAATACTGTTATAGTATCTGGTCAATTAGACGTATCAAGTAATTTAAGTGTATCAGGTCCAACATACTTAAAAGGAATATTAAGTGTTGCGGGTGAAGTAGATATTTCAAATAATTTATCTGTTTCTGGATTAGGATATTTTGCAAATACAGTAATTGTAAATGGCCAATTAGATGTGTCTATGAATTTAAGTGTATCCGGACCAATATTTACAAATAATAATTTAAGTGTAAATGGTAATATTCATTCTGATAGTATAGACTTAAATACAATATTTAATTCGGGTGCAAGTCAGATATCAATGAATTCTAATTTATTAATGAATAATACACAATTATTATTTAGTGGAAATAATGCTGAAATACATAATCTAACTTATTTACATGGACAAAATAACAAAGATTTAGTTATGAATGCATTAGGAAATAATGCAAAATTTATTTTACAAACAGATTCAACAAATAGATTAATTATAGATAAGGATGGTAATACAAGTTTATCAAATAAATTAAGTGTAGGAGATTATATATATGGTAGTAGTGGTTTAAGTATATCGAATTCTGCTCGAGTAAGCAAATTAATTATTAATAAAGATACACTAACAAATGGCTATGTATTAGATGTATCAGGTTCTACTAATTTAAATGGTAATGTCCATATTGGTGGAAATATTACAATAGATGGTAGTTCAGTTAATATTAATACATCATCATTAACTGTTGATGATGGTGTTATTACGTTAGCAAATAATAATTTTACAACTGATACATTACCATTAGGTTTTATGGCACACTATTATGATTCAAGTAATGCAACAATTACACATGCTGGTATGTTAAGAACACCTGGAACAAAAGATTGGTGGTTATTTAATAATTATTCAATCAATGTTACTACATCATTTACTGGTATGGCTGATAATCAAAAGGCTAATATTATTTTGGATACTGTTAAAGCTTTAAAAGCAGAAGTTTCAGGTAATTTAATTGTTGGTAATTTATTAAGTGTTGCAAATAAAGCATATATGAATTCTGACTTAAGCGTTGGAGGATTTATATATGGAGATGGTGCTCATCTACAAAATGTAATAGGTAAAAAGATTGTAAATTATGCAACATCTAGTAATGTTTCCGGTGTATATAATTATAGTAGTAAAACATTATCAATTGCATCTGGTTCAGTTATAATAGATGGTATTACAATTACAAATGGAAGTCGATTATTATTAAAAGACCAAACTAATTTAAATGAAAATGGTATTTATACAATAACTTCTCAAACAGGTGGTAATACAGTTTTAACAAGAACAAGTGATTTTACAAATAATTTAGATTTTTATTTAGGAACTACAATAGTTGTATTAGATGGTAGTGCAAATTATAGAACAAGTTGGATTATAAGTAAATTAACTGATACAGGAAATGCTAATTTAGAACAAATTAATGTTGATGTGGGTGTATCATATATCTATTTTAACCAATTAGGTTATAACCAAGCTATTAGTTTTAATACGGGTAGTTATACAAATTTAAATGTATCAGGAACAACAACAATTGGGAGCTCAGTAAGTATAAATGGACCAGTTAATATTAATTCTAGTTTATCAACTAATTCAAATATTTATGCAAATAATTTATCAATTACAAATATTTATGATTCCGGTATTTTAAGTGTAAATAATATTGCTACTTTATCTTCTCAATTATCTGTATCTGGATTAACTACTCTTGGAACTACATCAGTATCATCAATCTATTTACAAAATAATTCTAGTATCGGTGGTAATGAATTTATATCTGGAAACTTAACAGTATCAAATACAACAAATTTATCTACAATTTCGATTGGAGGTATTCAAACAAATGTTAGTCAATTATCTGTTTCGGGTTTAACTACATTAGGAATCACTTCAGTATCTACTGAATATATTGGAACTAATTTATCAGTTGGTCAAAATGCAAATATGAATAATATTTATGCATCTGGACAACTTTCAGTATCAGGATTAACAACTTTAGGAACAACATCTATTTCATCAATAATAATTCAAAATAATGAATTACTTGGTGGCCAATTATCAGTATCTGGTTTAACTACTGTCGGTTTAGTTTCAATTACATCATCATCTATTCAAAACAATGAATTAATTGGTGGTCAATTATCAGTTGCTGATTTAACAACCTCAAATACTATATCTGTTTCTGCATTAACAGTTCAAAATAATGCAAATATGAATAATATAAATATATCTGGGCAATTATCAGTATCTGGTTTAGCAACATTAAATAATGTCTCTACGGGCTCAATTACTGTTCAAAATAACGAAGTAATAGTTGGACAATTATCAGTATCTGGATTAACAACCCTTGACACTGTTTCAATTTCTTCTTCTATGATTCAAACTGGATTAGGAAATAATTTGTCTATTTCCGGTGGATTTACAACTAGTTCAGCGTCAATATCTACGGCATATATACAAAATGGATTAAGTGTAGCAGGTAATCAATACTTAAATGGACAATTAAGCGTTAAGGGTTTAATAACAAGTGCAAGTAATTTAGATTTATCAGGAAATGCATTAATACATTTGAATGTAAGTATTGGTAATTCATTATATGTTAATAATCAGGTATCTATAGCAGAATTAACTGTGATTGAGTCGCAATTAAGTGTAAATGATACAATTACCGGAAATAATAATTTAGATATATCAGGTATTATAATCGGTAGAAGTAATGTAAGTATTAATAACTCTTTATATGTATTAAATGATAGTCATATTACAGGAAATCAATATGGAATCGGTCAATTATCTATTTATGGATTTACTACATTAGGAACTGCTTCTATTTCAAATGCATATATACCTTCTATTTCCTCTACATTTATATCATCTAGTTCAATTACATCTACATCATTATCTATATCCGGATTAAGCACATTAGGTTCTGTGTCAATATCTAGTGCGACAATTGCTACTGGCTTAATGACAAATATCTCAATTTCGGGAAGTCTTACAACTAATTCAGCGTCAATTTCATCGGCAAATGTTCAAAATAATATTATTGTGGGCGGAAAATTATCTGTATCCGGAATTACAAATTTAGCAACTGCATCAATTGCATCATCCTATATTCAAAATAATGAATTAGTAAATGGGCAATTATCTGTTTCAGGTTTAACAACTCTTGGAACTACATCAATATCATCTATATCAGTTGAAAATGATTCAAATATGAATAATGCAATCTTATCGGGACAAATATCTATTGCTGGATTAACCACTTTAGGTTCAGTTTCTATTAATTCAGCTTCAATATCTACTTTAAATAGTACAACATTGACTATAAACCAATTATCTGTTTCTACTGAATTTGCAAATGATATTAGTGTATCATCCATATTAGTTCAAAATGATATTAATATTGGTGGTAATGAATTAATTTCAGGAAAATTATCTGTCTATGGTAATGCTATATTTAGAACAGTATCAGTATCTAATGAATATGTATCTGGACAACTTTCAATATCTGGTTTAACTACAATATCATCTACTTCAGTATCTACTGCGACAATTGCAACTGCTAATATTTCAAATACAAATATTTCAGAACAATTATCTGTATCTGGATTAACTACATTAGGGACAGTTTATGTATCAACAATTACTGGAGAACAATTATCAGTATCAGGATTAACTACATTAGGAACATCTTCAATTGCATCATCAAATATAAATACTTTGAGTGTATCTACAAATATCGTAAATAATCAATATAATTCAGGACAACTTTCTGTATCAGGTTTAACAACTATTACTTCATCATCTATTTCATCATCATTTATAAATACATTAAGTGTTTCAACTAATTATGTTAATAATCTATTTGCTTCAAGTCAATTATCAGTTACAGGATTAACTACTTTAGGTAATACATCGATATCGAGTGCAACAATAGCAAATTCAAATATTTCTGGACAACTTTCAGTATCTGGATTAACTACATTCGGAACAGCATCTATTTCTACTATTACATCAGGACAAATTTCAGCATCATCATTATATACTTCTGGTTCTACAATTTTTAATTCATCATCGGTTGGAACATTAATTGTATCAAATATATCAATATCTACTGCGACAATTGCAAATTCAAATAATTCTGGACAATTATCGGTTTCAGGATTGACCACATTAGGAACCGCATCTATTTCATCTGAATATATTCAAAATAACTTATCTGTAGGTGGAACATCGATACTTAATAATGTATCTGTATCTGGTAATGCTACATTTGGAAATATCACAATGCAATCTGCAACAATTAATAATCAATTATCTACATCGACAATATTTGTAACTGATTTATCAATAGGTAATAATGAATATATTACAGGAACTTTATCAACAAATAGTTTAGTAGTATCCGGCCAATCTAAATTATCTAATATAGTTGGTTCATCTACATTATCAATTGCGGGTATTACAACATTAGGAACATTAAATACTACTAATGTATCTGTAAGTGGAACTCTATTTAGTAATAATTTAAGTGTATCGTCATTGAATATTTCCAATAAATTAAGTGTAAGTGATATAGCTATTTTTGCATCTGGAATCTCTGTATCAGGAACTTCTAATCTTTCAAATACAATTATTTCATCAAATACTTCTATAAATCAATTAGTTGTTGGAACTACTGTTTCTATTGGTTCAAATACAACAATTTCTGGAAGTTTAGATGTATCTAGTAATATTAGAGGTGCTTCAACCTTATCTATTAATGGTGGTTCATTTATAAATTCTACATTAAGTGTTAATGGCACATTTTATGGTAGTCTATTAAATGTTGCAAATGTATCCGTGTCATCTGTTATAAATACGAATACTTTAGATGTATCGAATAATGCAATATTACGTTTGAATTTAAGTGTTTCTAATCTTATTGTAGGTAATTCAATTAGTATATCATCTGCTACATTTACAAATGAATATTTATCAGGACAACTTTCAGTATTTGGATTAACAACATTAGGTTCTGTATCAGCATCTACAATTACTATTCAAAATAATGAATTTGTTGGTGGTCAATTATCTGTATCAGGTTTAACTACACTTGGAATATCTTCAATTGCTTCCTCATATATTAATACTTTAAGTGTATCAAGTTCAACAATTGGAAATCAATATATATCTGGTCAATTATCTATAACAGGATTAACTACATTAGGCACATCATCAATTTCATCATCATATATTAATACTTTAAGTGTCTCTAGTTCTAATATTGTAAATCAATATGGTTCAGGACAACTTTCTATTTCAGGATTAACTACGTTAGGAACTGCATCAATAACAACCACATACATATCAACTGTAAGTGTTTCTACTAATATAGTTAATAATCAATATGTATCTGGTCAATTATCTGTCTCTGGATTAACTACTATTGGTTCATCTTCTATTGCTACTGCAACAATTGGAACAGCTAATATTTCAAATGCAAACTTATTAGGACAACTTTCAGTATCGGGATTAACAATCCTTGGAACATCATCAATTTCAACTGCAGCAATTGGAACCGCTAATATTTCAAATGCAAACTTATCAGGGCAATTATCTGTATCTGGATTAACAACACTCGGTATAGTATCAATAACTACAACAAATATTAATACATTAAGTGTTGCTACAAATGCATTTAATAATAGTTATGGTTCAGGACAACTTTCAGTTTCCGGTTTAACTACATTAGGTGCATCATCGATTGCGACAGCTACAATTGGAACAACAAATATTTCAAATGCAAACTTATCTGGTCAATTATCAGTATCTGGTTTAACAACATTAGGAACATCATCTATTGCGACTGCAACAATTGGAACAGCAAATGTCTCAAATGCAAACTTATCCAGTCAATTATCTGTATCTGGATTAACAACATTAGGAACATCATCGATAACTAGTGCGACAATAGGAACAGTAAATATTTCAAGTCAATTATCTGTATCTGGATTAACAACTCTAGGTTTAGTATCAATCACGACATCATATATTAATACTTTAAGTGTTGCAACTAATTTATTTAGTAATAGTTATGGTTCTGGACAACTTTCAATTGCGGGATTAACAACATTAGGAACAACATCTATTGCAACTGCAACAATTGGAACTGGAAATGTTTCAAATGTTAATATTTCAGGTCAATTATCAATATCTGGTTTAACAACATTCGGAACATCATCAATAGTTTCTGCAACAATTGGAACAGCTAATGTTTCAGGTCAATTATCAATTGCAGGTTTGACAACATTAGGTTCAACATCAATAACTACTGCAACAATTGGAACAGCTAATATTTCAAATACAAATATGTCTGGACAATTATCAGTGTCGGGATTAACAACTTTAGGTAATACAAATATTAATGGTTTATTAAGTATATCAAGTAATACATATAAAGTTGGACAATTATCAGTTGCTGGTTTAACAACACTGGGAACAGTATCAATAACTACTGCGACAATTGGAACAGCGAATGTTTCAAATACAAATATTTCAAGTCAATTATCAGTATCAGGATTATCTACTTTAGGTAATACTAATATTAATGGGTTATTAAGTGTATCAAGTCATACATATAAAGTTGGACAACTTTCAGTATCAGGATTAACAACATTAACAAATGCAGTTATTTCAGGATATTTAAGTGTAGCTCCAACTACATTATTTGTTGGTTCAAATTCATTTAAATCAGATGCATCTAATAATTTATTAATTACTACAGGTGGTCGTGTAGGTATAGGTTCAACATTACCATTACATGCATTAGATATATCAGGTAATATTAATTTTTCAGGTTCATTATTTCAAAATGGTAGTTCATATGTCAGTTCTCAATGGACTACTAACCAATCTAATATATTATTTACAACTGGTAATGTTGGTATTGGTAATTCAAATCCTAGTTATTTATTAGATGTTAGTGGCGGTTCAGGTGCAAGAATTAATAATAATGCATCATTAAATCAGTTATTATTAGATACTGGAAGTGGTGCATCATCAAGAGTATCCAATTTAAGATTTAATTCGACATTTTATAATTATCCGAGTGATACAGGAACTAGAAGAACTGCCGATATTACTGCTGGATTCTCAACCGGAACTTGGGGAACCGAATATATGTCATTTAATGTAGGTAATAATAGTGCAGCAAATGATGCCCAATCTTTAACAAGTGAAAAAATGAGAATATCTTCAAATGGTAATGTAGGTATTGGTATTACAAATCCGAGTGCAACTATAGATATTAGCGGAACAGCTTTTATACGTGGTAATGTAAGTATTTCAGGAACATTTTATGGTAGTGGTTTAGGTTCAGGTGGTTCTTCTCAATGGACAACTACTGGTTCAAATATTTATTATACAACCGGTAATGTAGGTATTGGAACTACTAATCCTGGAAATTTATTAGATTTAATAAGTTCAACTGGTAATACTACAACACCATTTTTAAGAATTGGTAATTCAACTGGTGGTGGAAGCACTCAGGTTGGTTTAGATTTAAGTCCATTTACTGGTAGAACTGGTGGAACAGCAACTAAAATAATGGCAATAGATGATGGTAATTCATCAGCACATTTAGCATTTTGGACAGCAGGAACTGGTTCTAGTTCAACAACTACTGAAAGATTAAGAATTCTTAACTCTGGTTTTGTTGGTATTGGAACTACTAATCCACAGGTTGAATTAGATGTAAATGGTTATATATATAGTCGTAGAAGAACTGATGCATCCGGTGCGTCTATATCAATTGGTGATACGAATGGTGCATTTATATTATCTAAGAGAAGCGACCCTGGCGCTGGTAATAAAAAAACAATGGGTATATTCTGGTGGAATACATGGAGTAATTTATCATCTCAATTATTTACATATGATTCAAGTGGATTTTTTGGTATTGGCACATCTACACCCATAGCACCAATGGATATTAATACTAGTATTAATGGTTATGGTATAACTCATACCGCAAATAGTATAACAGTTGGTTCATATATAAATAGTGCATCTGCATCATATCCAGCTCAATTTGGAACAAAATCAAATCATTCATTATCATTCTTTACAAATAATGGAACACCATTTATGACATTAACAACTGGTAGTAATGTTGGTATTGGTCTTACTAATCCAACAAGTAAATTCGAAATATATAATCCATCAACATCTAATAATATTTTGATGAAATTAAGTTCAGAACCAGCATCAACCGGAACTACTTGGAGTTCATTACGTATTACAAAAACTAATAGTGGAGGTGCTGCATATGGTGGTGAAATATCTGGTTATATAACTCAAGGATTAGGAGGTGGTATGTTTTTTAGTTATTTGAATGGTTCTACACCAGTTGAAGCAATGAGAATATCACATGACGGTTTTGTTGGTATTGGCACAAATTATCCAGAGGCTGTATTAGATGTAAATGGTAATATAGCAGTTCGTGGAACTACAATACAATTATCATATAATGGCACGCCAAATATATATATTCAGGATGATATAACTGCAACTACATTTGCAAGTATTCAAGATTTAATATTTGATATAAATGGTTTAGAAAGAGTTAGAATAAATTCAAGTGGTAATGTTGGTATTGGAACTAACAATCCATCATATCAATTAACATTAACAGGTGCAATTGCAATGGATAATGAACAAATATTATGGGCTAAGAATTCAACAGGTACATACGAAAATGTATTTGTGCCTAGATATATTGATAATATTATGTATCTTAACTATGGTTCAGCTGGTTTTAATATAAGAAATAGTACATTTACATCTACAATGTTTATGACAAATAGTGGAAATGTCGGTATTGGAACTACTTCACCTGCTCACTTATTAACTGTTAATACTAGTTCAGCTGCACCAGGAACAATGTTTGGTGTATTAGCACCTAGTTTGACAACAAATGTATTAGATAGTATATTTGGTAAAGCTGCAAGTAACTATAATGCATTTGTATTAAGATATAATCATATTGGTGATGGTAATTCTACTAATTCTTTCGCAATTAATGCGTGGGGTATTGGAGATGCATTTAGAGTTTATGGTAATCTTAAATCATACTTTTCTAGTAGTGTAGGTATTGGCACAACTAATGCAACTGGTAGTTTAGAAATATTTAGTTCGACACAATTAACATCTAGAATTAGATTAACTGGACAAGAATTTTATCAAGCATCTAATACATCAACCGATGGTTTAGCATTTTTATTAGGTGTAAATAGAACTAATAATCGACAATTTTGGTTAGCAGATACAGCTAAATTAACTCAAAATTCTACAAATCCAGTATTACGTATGATGGTTGCTTCATCATCGTCTGCAATTGATTGTGTAGCTACAGATGGAACTACAATATTACCTATAACATTTGGTAATTCAGGAAATACTACTACAATATCTGGTTCAACAATTGCTTTATCAAATAATGCAACTATTAACGGAACAGTATCAGTTAGTAGTAGTATAGTAGCACCAAGTGTATTTGTTAGTTCAGCAACACACACATTTGTAAAAGCAACTGATGCTAGTGGTTGGTTTTCTATTGGAACAATTTCAGGAAACTCATTCGGTGAATATTTAATAACTTGGGGACAATCGGGGTTACATGGACATATTCGTTTAATTGCACAAGGATTATATGGTGGTAAAACAACATTAAATATTTTATCATCTGCTATTTATCTACCTATGCCAAATACAGGTATTCAAAGTGTTAGGTTAGCTAAACAAAATAATACAGATAGTGCAATTGTCTATTTAGAAATTCAACTTTCACCAGATTGGTATATGAGTGCTAGTCAAAATTTTACACCTACAATATATTTAATACGAAGTTGGGGAACTGCATCGGTAATTGCATCTAGAACTCCTACAGCAACATCAGGATATATGTTTTATGATGTTCCAACTGCGTATGTTTCAAGTGGTATAAATCAACAAGGTAATATTCAAGTATTCGATTATAATGGTAGATTAGGTATTGGAACAACAAGTCCTGCACAAAAATTAGAGGTATATCAAGGTAGATTAAGAATTACAGGTGCTACATCTGCTTCCTCGGTTTTAGAATTAAAGGATGGTAGTGCAGGTTCAGTATCATTTTTATTTTCATCTGCACTAGATGGTAATATGTATATGTATCCGGCTACAAATAAACATATAATATTTCAACAATTAGAAAATGGAACATCTAATGGTGGTAATGTTGGTATTGGTACAACTACACCATCATATAAATTAAGTGTATTTGGTGGTTCGACATTATTAAATAATTCTGGGGATATTACAACAAGAGCACTCGGTTTAACAGTTGCTTGTAATCCAGGAAGTAATTATGGAGGTTCAGGTGATCCTGGTGATTCATTAAGAAATACTACTTTAACTTCAAATACTTCTGGAAGACCGGTTATATTAAGTTTTAGAAATATAGGTAGTAGTTTAATGATTGACCAAATATTAGACCCTATTTCATCATCATTTTTTATTAATAATGCATTTAGTAACTCAAATTTATTAACAATAAAAACAGCTGGTAATGTAGGTATTGGAACAACTACACCAAGAGGAAAATTAGAAGTTTATGGAACGAATCCATATTTATATATTTCATCTGCAAATAATGATGCGGGAACTAATACTATTATGTTTAATCATTCTACAACTGCATCTAATTATCAAAAATTAGGAATAATGACAGTTTCAGCTGGTGTAGGACAATTTGGAAGAGGTAATATGTATTTCTGTGCAAATATCGCTACTAATGATACAAATGTATCTTTCAGTGATGCTCGTTTAGCAATATCAGGTATAACTGGTAATGTAGGTATTGGAACAACTAATCCATTAACTAAATTACAAGTCAATGGACAATTAACATTACAAGGCACATCATTTTTTGTAGGTGGAACTACATCTAATTTTTATCCTGTTATTTTTGATACTGATCCTAGTTGGTTAAATAATATTTGGAATATTAAGATTTCTCGTTCAGATGTTCATTTAGATGCTACAATGAGAGGTTCATTAGTATTATCTATAAATGGTCATAATCATAGATGGGGTAATGGTTCTTCATTCCTTAAATATTATTATGTTCAAGATACTGGAACTCTTACTCCATTCTTAGCAGATATACGTTTAGATGTATATGTCAATAAAGTTGTAGTCTTTTTAAGAGGTGCATCTACATATTATTTTACAGGTGAATGTTGTAATTTAGAAGATGCAAATGGAACAGGTGTCAATAAAACTATTATAGCAGATGGTTCTACCAGCACAACTTATACTGTAACTGCAACAGCATTAAGTCAATATAGTAAATATTCGGGTTCAGGTGATACCAGAGACCAAATTTATAATAATGCAGGTAATGTAATAATTGGTCAAACAACTAGTAATAATACTAAATTAGTTATTGCAAAAACTCATCCAGCTTCCACGACATTTTCTGATAACTATTATCTTGGTTTAGGTGGCGCTGAATTTACTAATAATAGTCATAGAATAATAGGTTTTGGTTGGAAAGGATATAGTGGTTCAGAATCAACTCATTATCCAGGTTATATGGGTTATCAAGAAAGAACAACCTCTGGAACTACATACGGAGACTTAATATTTGGAACAAGAAATGTAACAACTGATACACAACCACCAGAAAGAATGAGAATAGATTATAATGGTAATGTAGGTATTGGTACTAGTGGTCCAATTACAAGAACTCAAATTGGACCAAGTGAAAATACTATTCTTACTATTGGTCCTACACAATGGGCGGGAAGTAATACTAATTCTTCATATGTTGAACAATCGAGACATTCAGTATATTTTTCATCTTATCGTGATAATATGCCAAATGGTAAAGTTGGTAGTAAAATAACAAATATCAATTATTCAAGTCATACTGCAAATTATGGTTCAGGTATTCAATATGGTGAATTGGCCTTCTTTACTTCTCCATCTGATGATTTAACAGGAACTCAAGACCCAACAGTTGAAAGAATGAGAATTAAAGGAAATGGTAATGTAGGTATTGGAACCACAAATCCTTTAAGTCAATTACATGTTCGTTGTAATGTAGGAACAACTCAATATCCAACGATTACAAGCAGTTTATATTTACAAGATTCTAATGTAAATGGTTTTGCCGGTGGTTCAATTATATTTGGAGCAAATGCAGGTTTTTTTGCAGGTATTAAATCTGAATTAACTACAGATTCTAATAATACAGGTGGTAATTTACACTTTAGCACAAGAACTTTAGCAACAGATGCAAATTTATCACCTAAATTATCAATATTACAAAATGGTAGAGTTGGTATTGGAACAGCTAATCCGGCATATCCATTACATGTCAATGGTTATGCTAATCCAGATGCAAATTATTCAGTTGGTTGGTATGATTATAATACTTCCGGTTATGGTAATGGTTCAAATAATGTCACTAGTGGTTCTGGACAACAAATATCTGCAAAATTTAGTCAATATATATTAGCACAAGGTTTATGGGCTTTCTCTGATAAAAGAATTAAAACAAATGTTAGGCAAACAGATGATTTAGAAAGTCTTAATATTGTTAATCAATTAGAAGTTGTTAAATATGATTATATCGATTCAGTAACAAATAAATCTAAAGATGTGATTGGTTTTATTGCTCAACAAGTTAATGATGTTTATCCAACAGCGGTTTCTAAAAATAATCAACAAATTATTCCATCAATATTTGCAACTGCTGCATCTATTATAATTTTAGATACTAGCGATAATAACTATATTTTACAAGTATCAATGGATATTAGTCATAATTTAATAGTTAATGATAAAGTTTCTATTATGATTCAACCAAGTCCAAATCAAGATTTATATGATGTATTAGATGTTATTGATGAATTTAATTTTACAATATCAGTTAAAACATCAGATTATCAACCTACTCATGATTTAAGTGGTAATTTTATTCCAACAGATTCTTCGGGTAATTTTATTGATTCATCTGGACAAATTTTAGATATTAGTGGTAATTATCCTAAATTATTTATATTTGGTAAAGAAGTAAATGATTTTCATACAATTGATAAAGACCGTTTATTTGCATTAAATATAGGTGCAACTCAAGAATTATATACTCTTCATAAAGAACAAGAACTAATCATTAATCAACAACATCAAACTATACAAAATCTTCAAGAACAATTACAATCATTACAAACTTTAGTAAATCAATTGATTACTTCTAATTCTCTTAAAACATCTTAATGAAATTTCATAAAAATAAATAAATTAATTTATTAAATTCTTTCTTTTTTTAATAAAATAATTTTTATTAGTTATTATCGATTATGATTGATTTACGTTATACATCGCATGAATATCATATATTATTTGCGATAATCTTACGTTATTATTATCAAAAATACATAATAGACTGTCTTCGACTTATTAATGTCAATTATGATTGATTTACGTTATACATCGCATGAATATCATATATTATTTGCGATAATCCAAAAGTAATTTATTAAATTCTTTTTTTTTAATAAAATAATTTTTGTAAAAATAAAATCATAAAAAGTCTGAAAAGTCATAATTCAGACTTAATCAATATAAGTCATAATGTTTATCAAAATCAAGTCTTAATTTTGAATTATTTAATATTGATGGGTCCGGTTCATCTGGATATACTGGTTTAGAATGTGTATTAATCTTACCTTTTAACCAATCTGAATTAATATTAACTTCCATTTCATTTAAATAACGTGTAAATATATATTTGAATTTGTCAATACATTCTTCTAAATCAGCCTTATCAGTATGTATTTTTAAACGAGTAAATTCTCTATCTACATTTAAATTCGGATATATATCTAAATCGATATAAAAAGAAGATAATGTATTTAATGAAATCTTTGATTCATCTTTTGCAATATCATAAATTGTAGTAGGTCTTTCATTTTTATTAAAAGATATTTTATAACAATAAAAAAAATTATCAACATGTTTCATAAATGAATTAAATTTAACACGATTAACCTTTATTAAATATTGTAATTTAACTAAATAATTAATAACTTCGATTTCCTGTGCAATGTTTTTATATTTATCTATATTTAATGAAATTAAATCCTTATTAATATTATTTAATTTAGAATAATCTTGTAAAACTTTTCTATTAATAAGAAAATACATAATTAAACCTGCAAAAACTATAGAAATAATATTATTAGGATTAATAATATCGAAATTTTTAATAAATATAAATAAAATAAAAAATAGGAATATATATCGAAAATAATCTAATTTATTAAAAGCAAATAATATTTCTTGTATCATACTTGAAATAATTTCATATTTTAATTTAACTTGAAATAGCGATTATATACATTAAAAAAGATAAAACTATTAATGTAAATCCAAAATAGATTGCTCTATCCTTTTCTGTAAGTATCTTAATCAAGTCTTTTAAAATTAAATTGAATCCAGAAAACCATTGTTTAGAATCATCAATATCATCGAAATAATTTGAGTATCTATTTCCAAAATTAGAAAACATATTAACTAAATCTTTAAATATTTCTAAAATTTTTACAGCCCAAACAGCAATTAATCTAGAAATACTCATTGTTAATGGGTCATTATCTTCTCTAATATCTTTTTGTAATGAATTTGATTTAGTCTTTAATAAATCCAATTGTTTAATTTCATCATCACTTAAATACATATTTAAATTCGGAAAATCATAATTAGAAGTCATCTTATTATAATTTTACATTTTTTTATCCACGATAAACTAATTCCATTTTTCTTAAATCTGGAATAGGTAAATTTTGAATAATCTCTGGTGTTGCACTATTAGTAATTCTACGTATAAAATTTATTATTTGGTCTTTTAATAACCAATTAATAATCAAAATAATAAGAATCATTAATCCATAATTCATTAATGCACTAGTTTCCATTTTATAATATATTAATTTTTTTTATTAGATTTTATCAATTAAATCAATATTAGTTAAAACCATACGTTTACAACATATTCTATCAATACCTATTTCATCAAATGCTTTAATATATGCATTATCTTTAATATTATCAATATCTGGGTCTCCTTTCATAATATTTTCTTTACCTTCTTCTGAAGCAATTAATTCTTTATATTTTTTATATTTAGAAGCAATTAGCCTATTACAAGTTAAACATCTAACTGGAATAATCATTTTATTTTATAATAATTTAATATTTTTATATTCTTTATCAAATTTTTTAATCAAATTTAAAATTAAAAACTATTTTGTTATATAAATTTAATAAATCAAGAATGGCTAATATTAATTTATCAGTTATTAAATATGGATTTGAATTATTTACTAAATTTTCTAAAGATAAAGATACTAAAAAACAAATGTTAGAACCTTTCTCTTCGGTTATCAAATTGGGTATTATTTCTTTTTCGGAATCAGGAACAAAGATTGCTATTTATGATAATAAATTATTTATTCAACCACCTAATATATTACAAGCACCTATGCGTTATGCTTATGGTAATAATCGAGAAGAAATACATCATTTATTACGTCCATTAATGGTGGCTACTGAATTATATCCTCCAAATAAAAATGATGAGTTAAAATACATATATAATTTAGCGGTTAAGGGTCTAAAATCACTTAAATTATCTTATAATAATGATTCTAGCACCGTTTGTTATACGATCGATTTATACATATCAATTATACAACGAAGATTAGAAGACAGTAAGATTTATATTGATTCATATGATAGTTTCAAAGATGACCCTCAAAGTTTAGATGTATTAAATCAACATGTAAAGTTGTTTAAAGATTTGTGGGATGAAAGTGATATTTCATTAATTTATAATTTATTCAAATCTACTGCTAAAACAAAGGATCCAGTCATATCATCTAATTATGTAAATTCTATTGAATCATTAATTAAAGCAAAAGAAAATACAATAGAAGATAAAATTAAAAAGACACAAATTATTTAGATGAACTTTTTTTTGGAGATTTTGATTTAGAATTTCTTTTTAAAGTAGATGTTTTTATATATACATTATAAATATCATCTGGTAATGCATATAGAATTAAGTCTTTATATGATTTAGATGTATATATAGCCATACCACCTTGACAATCAAAACCAGTATAATCTGATAATGCATTAAAATAAAAATATTCTTTATTTTTAAGCTGACCAATTGCATGAAATGAAGTATCCGAATAAGATGTATTTAAATTATCTTTTTCCATTTCATCATAATCATATGCATACACTTTTATCCAAGATAATGTTTTAATATCATCTATAAATTTTTTTGGTAATGTTCCATTAAGTCCTAATGTAGGTCTATAAATATTTTTAATATCATATTCTGGATATTTACTATCTTTAATAAAATTAAATGGTTCATTTAATGCATCTAAACTAATTTTATCTTTACTTATTCTTAATTCAGTTTTTCTTTTATGATTATTAATCTGATAATTCATTATTATATAATTAATAAAAAATATTATTATTATTATTTTTTAGATAGTGATTTTATTTTGAGCTGATTTAAGTTTTTTAGCTGTTGATTTTCTAATATAATAAATTTACAAAATAAAATATAAGTATTCATATTAATTCTATTCTACAACTAGGACATAATACTCTTGCATTTTTACTATATTCATATAAAGCCCAGGTTCTAATACATTTTTTATCATATATATGACCACATTTTAATTTAGTAGCTTCTGTTAAATTTTCAAAACAAATACCACATGGACATTTTGAACAATTACCATTATCATCTGTATCACATGTATGTGTAAATGTAAGATAATCTAATTTAGTATCAACTATATTAGAGACGTTTGAATTTATTATTTCAATAATTTTATTAGATAAACCATATCTATCTAATAACAATATATTTTTTGAATATTTATAAATATAAATTGAAAAGAAACTATTATATACTATATCAGATATAAAACCAGTTAAAATTAATATTTTATAATTTGGATTTGAAATATTATCTGTTATAAAATAACTTGTAATATACAAACCTAATTGTAATAATTTAATGTATTTCAAATTATTTAAATTATATCTTTCATTGATTTGATTAGTATTAAAATAACTTTTTACTAAATGTTTTTGAAATCTAATTAATAAAGATAAATAAATTCCTAATGTAAAACTAAAGATTGTTAAAACAAATACATTATCATATGCATAAATCATACATGTTATAGTTATAATAATATTATACAAATTAACTATTTTTTCATAATAAAATTGTAAAGTTAAAATAGATATTTGGAATATTACATAAAATAAGTCTTTCAAAAAATATGGAATTGATAATAATATTGCACCAAACATTCTGAATATATCTTTTGTTAGAAATGCAATTTTAACTAATAAAAATATTGGTGTAAATAATATAGATACTAAATTTGTTTTAATATCATTAATTTCATAGTCTATCACTCTTGTTTTATACTCAATATATAATTCATAATCAAGACTATTGAAATAATTGGCATTAATACCTTTTAAAACACGTTGCATTTTTTATATTTTTTTAATAAAATAGTTATTTTAATTTGTAAATATCAATTTTTATATATTATAAATAATTTATCCTCTTATAAAAAAAATAGAATTAATCTAAATCGATACATATAGGATTTTGATAAGCAATCCACATATTATTAAGACGTTTATTTATTAATTTATCTACATTTTTAATATCTAAATTATCAATAAATTCTAAAACTACTCTAGGTCTATGTATATCACAAAATTTATCAAAATCTGATTTAGGTTTTAATACTTTTAAATTAGATGTTGATTTAATCTTTTTATTTTTTGAATTTAATAATGTTTTAGATGTATTTCGAAAGCCTTTCATCGGAATTCTTGGAGTAAAATTGACCATACCATCTGATTTAATTGCATAATAAAATTCATATGGATTATTACCACGAATTAAGTTGCAAACTTTATTATTAAATTTATGAAATTCTTTTTGCGATATATCAGAATTAAAACCACCATTTAATTTCATAAATTCAAATAAAATACGCACATCTTTTTCAATAAGTAAGCAATAATTCATAAATTTTTGGTCATTTTTATTGTTAGAATTGATTTTAGATAATGTATTATTAGTTAGTTTTTCTAATCTTTGTTCCTGATTCATAATATAAGTTTCATACATTTTAGAAAAATTACAACTAAAACCAGTTGTAATATTATCAATGATAAATGATTTGATTTTATCTGTTTGCATTTTTGTTTGATTTATTAATTAATTTATTATCATTCAATTTATCAAAATTATTTATAAATTATAATTTTAACCATTTATAAATATAATTATGTGTAATTATGTAGGCTTATTAACAAAAACACATTTTATCGCCTATTCATCATTAATAATTAGCGATAATTCAGTGTAAAATGATTATTTTAAACATGTTATAATATGAACTATAAATAAAATTGTATTTTGTGAAATATAAATAGCTTTATATATAAAATATGACATGGTGTAATTTTGAGCCGTTATATAAAGATGAACCAGATAATTATCATTTATTATCAACTTGTTTATTTATTAAAAATAAATATATTAAAACTTCATATGGAAAAGTTAGAGATGTAAATG
>JACCDX010783260.1_pt1 | contig 24885 bp, 33 predicted proteins | sample 7449681 | NCBI WGS metagenome assembly JACCDX01 (sample SAMN15323450, study PRJNA562643) | freshwater metagenome | isolation source: river surface water | place: USA:Blue River Watershed | collected 2017-08-18
GTGTACTCAGCACTGTACAAGTACTCACCAAAATTTAAATCATACCATGGACTCTGTCCGTCATCACCCACAAGGATTTGAATGTCTTGTGCTGGCATGTAACTTTGTGCCAACATGAATTTAACTTCACCCTTATCGTTTACACATTTATCAACTACAATAACTGTGTGACCTGGAAATCCACCGATAATAAAAACATCACCAATTTGTAAATCATCTGTATTTTTAGATTTAAGTTGTTTATTCAATGAGTAGGTATTAGCGTAACAAAATACTCCACACATATAAGACCACAAGTTATCTGCGGTTGGTGTTTTACCACCTAAGTAAGATAAGTAGTTTGATTTTTTACCACTTACATAAAGAAACTCAATTTCACTGTAACGTTTTTGTGAAAATAAATATTCAGCTCGTAATCTCATAACTGCGTCGGCACATTGGTGATTTGCGTTTCCTTTTAAAGGAAGATCAACAACAGCACAGTAAGCAGATGTGTTATATTTGAGAGTACCATCAAAATGACGAACTTGAGAACCATGAGACTTTAAAGGTAAATTTTGTAAATAATCACCAAAAGAACCTTCAGATGACTCAACACGAGTATAACCCTCAGGTGTATTGAATCTTGTTTTTACACGTGATTCAGATTCATTAAAATAAGAAAATGGTTTTTCTACAGACTCGGTAGAATTTAAAACCTCATCTGTCTCTTGTGCTTTAGTTTCTGTACAAGAAGTTAATAAACTTGTTGTTAAGATTAACGATAGAACTGTTACAATTAATTTTTCTGTTTTCATAGTTATTTATTTTATACAAAGATAAATGAATTTTTTAATTCTTGCACCATTTCTTCGTTTTTTTTTTAAAAATAAAGTATTTATTATAAAAAGAAAAAAACATGAAAAGATTAATTATAACTGAAGATGAAAAAGATAGAATTTTGGGGATGCACAAATCTGTTTTTTACGAACAAGTAGTTCCACCAACAAGTGGAGTAACGACACCTGCAAACACTACTATGGGTTTAATGGGTGATGTTAGACAACAACAAAGACAACAACGTCAAGACTTAAGACAACAACAAGGAGCTGAAAGAAAAGATCTTAGACAAGCCGCTCAAGATGTTAGACAAGGTGAAAGACAGGCCAATCAAGATGCAAGACAAGCACAAAGACAGGCTAATCAAGATGCAAGACAAGCTAATCAAGATGCAAGACAAGCAGAAAGACAGACTAATCAAGATATGAGACAGGATATAAGACAGGTTAAACAAGATACAAGACAAGCTGCTCAAGATGAAAGACAAGCTGAAAGAGAACTTGCACGTACTCAAAGACAAGCAGAAAGAGCGGCAAGAAAAGAGGCAAGACAAGAAAGAAGAGACATCAGACAAATACAATCAGAAATCGCAGACTTAGAAAATATGTTAAGACTTTATGGTAAATCAAAAACATTTACCACACCTAACCCAAAAAATGGTAATATGACTGAAAACCAACGTTATCAAATCGCAATTGACAACTTAAAGGCTAATCTACAGGCTCAAGGAGTAAAATAATTAAAAAAAAAACATTTAAAAGATCCCTCTACTATTGAGGGATTTTTTTTTATTATGATATTTATATCATATGGCACTACCAAGAGGAAAACACACTTATGGACCTGAAGAAAAGATTTTAGGTCACCCATCAATATTAGAAGGAAGTACAATAGGAAAATTCTGTTCAATTGCGGATAATTTACAACTTGTTGCAAAAGGAAAACACATGACGGATTGGGTTTCTACATACCCCTTCAGGATTAAATGGAAAATGGATGTTCCCTTACACGCATTACCACCAACAAGCCCTATTACTATAGGTAATGATGTTTGGATTGCATCTAACGTAAAAATTAAACAAGGTGTTAAAATAGGTGACGGGGCAGTTTTAGCTACGGAATCATTTGTAACAAAAGATGTACCTCCATATGCTATTGTAGGTGGTAATCCGGCTAAAGTTATTAAGTATAGATTTACCGAAAGTCAAATTGAAGATCTACTGAAAATTAAATGGTGGGATTGGGAAGATTCCGACATTAAAGAAATTGTACCTGTATTATTATCTAATAATATAGATGAATTTATAAGAATTGCAAAATCAAAAAAAAATATTGACTAATGAAGTTTTTAATTACAGAAAAACAATTTAATAAATTAATCAACGAAATTGATTTGAACAATATGGACGAATTGATTCAATACGGTGATTATTTGGAAGTAATGAAAACTTCTAATCAAAAAAAGTTATCGTCATTTTTAGAGTTAATAAGAACATCAGGTATTGTTAATATGCTTGAGTCTTCACAATTTTTATTCATGACTAAAGACCATTTTGATGCTATGATTAATTATTTAAGGTTCCAAAAAAAATTCGATGATAAAAAAATGATAATCTTAAATGAAATTTCAGAAGAAATCGAAACAATTAGAAATATTATAATTAGTTCTGCTATGATGTATGTTGAGAATCAAGGTAAAGAACTAACAAACCAAAATCTACAGTATGCAATCAGAAAAATTATAAACACCACAATGGTATCTTGGATGCAGGGGATTCTAAAAAAATAACAAACTCTACATAAATAAAATAAATTTATTAATATTGTATTATGACTAATGAAGAAAAAGGGCGGATATATGCCCAACTAATGTTTGAACATACAAAAACACAAAACAAGATTGCATCAATAAAAGGTGAGAGTATTGATTTAAATCCACAACAAAAAAATGAAATAAAATTATTAGAGATGAAATTGGTTCAGATTATGAATCAAGCTGCAAGACTTTATTAATTAATTTTTTTTTCATATTTTGAATTCTATGCAAAAAGCTGTATTTGAATTGTTAGATTTAATTTATGGAGAACTTGATGTTGAAGAGGATCGAATCCAAGGGAAAATTGTTTATAGGTTTATAAGTTATGAAGATTTAGATCTATCACTTTTATATTATCCCGGAAATCAAGAAGTTGTTACAAGAGAAAATTTCCCAAACGATTTTAATTCATACATACCGATGTATGAAGATGAAGTAAAACTTTATTATGAAAAATGGTTAAAAGATAGATTTTCTGATAAAATAAGAGTCAAAGGGGTTAAATTTATTTCATTTATATGATATTTATTAAAAAAAGAAATTATGCACAAAAGTTTTTTAATCACAGAAGAAGAAAAATCTAGAATTTTAGGTTTACATCAAGTTGCAACGTCAACTCAATACCTTAAAGAAAATGAAGAAGATTGGATCAGTCAGTCTGAAGACATGTCCACTGATACAGATTTTTCAAAAATGGATTTAGAGACCGCTAAAGAAGAATTAGATGATACATTAACTCATTCTGAACTTAGGTTTCTCGGAAATCTTGCCGAGTATAAAGGCGAAGATGAACTCAAAAATATGATCATGAATGTCCTATCTACAATGGAGAATGAAACAGAAAATACTGATAATGAGTATGAAGAAGTTAATGAGAACTCTGAAAATGAATTTGGTATGTCAAATGAAGAACTTAAATTGAGAGGAATTTTAGATAAAATAGTTCAAAATACAACATTATTAAGTGCTTTAGGTATTATTCCGGCTATGATGTTTGTTGGTGGTGGAGCCGCATTAGCGTTAGGTATTGTTGCGCTTGCGGGTGTAACATTAAAAGATTCTGCATTCTTTAAAAGAAAAGGATATGATAAGTTCGGAACTGGTCACCATTACGGTGCGTCAGATAAATCAAGAATGGATTCAAAATAAATTATTTATAATAAGTCATTTTAAACCCTCCCCAATATAAGGAGGGTTTTTATTTTAGGGTATATTTATCATTATATGAAAATAATAATTTCAGAATCTCAATATAATACCCTTTTTGAATCAAATTTTGAAAAGAACTCAAGACTTGTCTATAAGATGTGGAATGATGGTATGGATTTCTATGATATTTCAGATTATACTGGATTAGATTTAAAACAAATAATTTTTCTATTAAAAGATAAAGAAATACATATTGATTGTGGTTTGGCTTATAAGTTAGTTGGAATGCTTTTCAGAACAGATTTAGTTAATAAAAAACATAGTTTTGAAGACATGAGAGCAGACATAGAGTTCTCATGGGATGGTTTTGGTGGTTATACCGTTTACAACTATAATGACACAGATTACATGTTAAGTGGTTTTGCAACACCTTATTGGGATGGTAACTGCTCAACACCTGTTGATGGTTCTTATTTTGAAGTTAAATCGTCGGGAGATTACTATGATGAGTACGATAACTCGGGTATTAGAACGGATTACACACCGTCTAAATTTAATTCGATCCAAGAACTCATTGACTTTTTAAATAACGAATATCCTAAATTGTTAATCAACCCAATTAAGGAATTGATTCATTATTATGAAAATAAGTATAGGTAAATTATATGATATCTGAAAAACATATAGAAAGAATAAATAAGGTAATTAAAGACATGGTCTTTGAATTTGAGGGGAACATCTTTACTCCAGACCTTAGAGTTAAATTCGATTACCAATTTACCATTACAGGTCAAAGACAAATGATTTCTGTTGGTGAATACTATGATTATTTAGATGTCTTAGTTGAAATTATTGATGCGGATGAACATTCTACCAAACTACTTGCGGTATTTAAATTACTAAATAATGATGTCGGTAAAGATTACATATTAAAGACTCGTTTGGATAACTCTATTGGAGGAGAGTTGTCGTATTTTTTTAATGAATCTTATGTTAGAGTCCAAATTGTGGGAGTACAAATTGCTGAAGATCTACAAGAAAAAATCAATACCGAACTTAAATTGATTCAAAAATAATATCTAAAACAAAAAACCCCTCTATTGAGGGGTTAGTTTTTTTGTTTCTTTTTAATTATTCTACTGAAAGTAATTCTAAATCAAAAATTAATTTTTTACCTGCTAATGGGTGGTTAGCGTCCAAGATTACGGTATCTTCTTTAATTTCCATAACTCTAACATTCATAGGTCCTTGTTCTGTCATGGTTTGTAACATATGACCAACTTGTACTTCTGCTGGTACTCTGTCTTTTTGTACTTCACCGATTAATTCAGGATTGATTTGACCATAGGCTTGTTCACAAGCAATCTCTACAGTTTTTTTCTCACCAATTTCCATACCAATTAATCCTGACTCAAATCCTTGAATCAATGCACCTTGACCTAATGTTGCATTTATAGGTTCTCTACCCTCAACCATTGAACTATCAAAAATAGTTCCGTCTTCGAATTTACCCGTGTAATGAACAGACACGGTGCTGTTTTCTGTAACTTTATTCATAACAATTTTTTTTAAAAAATAATACTTTTATTTTAATAAGTATAGACAATTCTAAAACAACATAAAAAAATAAACAATCCAAGTTATTAATGTTAAAACGAAACTGAACATATAAAACCACATCGCAACGCCCAACAATTTAAAGTTGAAATTTTTTCTATTTCTGAATAATAGAATATCTAAGAACAATTTTTTCATAATTCAATTATGGGTATAATTTTGCATTTGTAAAATATTTATAAATAAAAGGTATGAAAAATATTTTAATCACAGAGAGGCAATTAAAGATGTTAGCGGAGAGTCAGGCTGAAGTTGACCGTATATTAGACAAGATCTATAATGATGGGATGGATGCACTGAGTATCGATGAAAAAAATTATTTAGATGATTTCTCAAAACATGAAGGTCATCCTGAGGATTTTGTAAGTCGTAAAGAAAGAATGGATGTAGAACATCAAAAGAAAGGTCATTCAGTTGTAAGTGAACTCCCACAATTAGAAGGTATGGAATTTGTTTATGAAGATTCTTTAGAAGATGAAGATTTTACACAAATTGCGGGTGATTTATATTTTGAAGATGAAACTTTTTATTTGATGTTTGCCATTGATAATAATAAAGACTTAGTTGATTACTCGGCATCAAAAGAATACATGGGTAGTAATGATGATCTTATAAATTATCTTGTAGAAAAAAATCCCAATATGACTTATGATCAGGCAGATACTTTAATAAGTCATTATATTGAAAATGAAATAATTCCAAATTTACCGTAATGTTAGATTTTTTAAAATATTTGTATCTAACTTTAATGAATAAGTATGGATCATTTATGTGGTTCGGTGTTCATGTTGGAGTAACTCAAGTTGATTGGCATTGGGTGATGGAAATGTTTTTTTGTGTGTTGATTAATTTAATGGTTTTGCATACAATTTACCTTGAATGGAAGGATTCTAAACAAAAGAATTAGCATTCACCCTTATTCAGTTTTCATTAGATAACAACCCAAACAATTTAAATTCGTATTTATAGTATGAAACGTTTATTACTCTTATTATTATTCCCCCTTTTTGTTTATTCACAATATTGTCCGTCATTAGGACCTAATCAAATTCTTCCGTGTGGTGTTAACTCTACTACACTAACGGCAGATTTAAGTCAGTGTGGACCTGGTGGACCAAACCCTAATCAAACAACTAACTACGGAGTTACAAACATTCCGTATGTTGCTCAAACCAACACAGGAACTCAGTTATTTATGGGTGATGACACCCAACAAGGACCATTCAATATCGGATTCACTTTTTGTTTCTTTGGTAACACCTATACTCAGTTTTGGGTAGGTTCTAATGGGTGGATTTCATTTTCTGCAGGACAACCTACGACATTTACATCACAACCAATACCTACCGCAAACTTTTTAGTACCAAAAAATTGTATCATGGGACCTTGGCAAGATTGGCATCCTGGTTTAGGAGGTCAAATCAGATATCAAGTACAAGGAGTGGCTCCATGTAGAAAATTAGTTGTTAGTTGGATTGGGGTTCCTATGTTTTCTTGTACTAATAATCAAGGAACATTTCATATTGTAATACATGAATCAACTAATGTTATTGAAAATCACATTGGAAATAAACCCGCTTGTTTACAATGGCAAGGAGGAACTGCAACACAAGGTATTCATAATTTACCCGGAACTATTGGTATAGCTGTTGCTGGTAGAAACTCAACAGCTTGGACTACAGTAAATAATTCATATAGATGGACTCCGTCAGGGCCTGCGGTTACCCCTACTTTAACTTGGTATCAAGTTGGAAACCCAAATCCAATTGGGACAGGACCAACTATAACAGTTACACCACCACCTGCGGGTGCAAATTACACTTGTCATTTAGTATACCCAACTTGTAATGCGGGATGGGCAACTTGTAATGCGGGTATTGGTAATTTAGGACCCGACACCGTGTTTGTCCAACCTGGCCCACCACAACTACCACCACCTAATTTAATATTACAAGACCCACACTGTAATAACGGATGCGATGGATCAATTACGGTGGTTCCTAACGGTGGAACAGGAATAACAACTATCTCTTGGAACGGTGGTTCAACAAACTTAACATTAAATAACTTATGTGGTGGTAACTACCCATTCAATTTAGTGGATGCCGCAGGTTGTACATATAGTGGATCAGCAACTTTACTAAATCCACCACCATTACAAGCACCACAATTCGTAAATAACAACCCAACTTGTTTTGGTTATTGTGATGGAACCTCAACTGTAAACCCAATTGATGGTGTTGCACCTTATACATTTGTTTGGGGTAACGGTCAAACAACACAAACGGCAATAAATCTTTGTTCAGGACCACAAACCGTAACAGTTTACGATCAATATAACTGTCCTGCACAAGGTACAACTACTTTAGTAGACCCTCCGATGGTTACAATCAACTCAATTACAGGTTTAGACACTGTTTGTTATAACTCTATAATCAATTTATACAACGTCTCAAGTGTTTTTCCTAATTTAGGGTACCTTTGGACTACCACAATAGGAAATATTACGTCAGGTCAAGGGACAAATCAAATAAATTTAGATGTTACAGGTGTAAATGGTGGATTTTATAACAACGCACTATCTGTTATTGGTGTAAATCAACTTGGTTGTCAATCATTACCACAAACTTTTACAATAGTTGACTTAAATATTCTTCCGGTAATCACTTCTGTTGGACCTTTCTGTGAATATGAAGAATGTATTACCCTTATGGCAACCCCATCAGGTGGAAATTTTAGTGGAATGAATGTTTGGGGTGACCAATATTGCCCAAACAACGGATTTATTGGAATAGATCAAGTAAATTATACGTATAATCAATCAGGTTGTTGGTTTGATACGAGCACTATTGTACAAGTTTACCCAAGACCATTACTAACACCTGTAGTTAATGGTGTTATAGGTGAAAATAATGAGTATCATGAGTTATGTGAGGGTGATACTATTACCGATATCTTTGATGCAATCTCGGTAAGTGGCGGATTCAACGAATGGTACCACTTTGGAGACACAACTGTCAATCAAACTTTAAATATTACATGGGATCATGACGGAATATTCCAATTTAATGTCGTAAGATGGGATAATGGATGTGTTTCTAACCCTCAAAACTTTGTTGTAACCATAGAATTGTGTCCAAATGAGCTATTTTACATACCAAACGCCTTTACACCTGATGGTGATGAAAGAAATAACACGTTTAAACCTGTAATTACAAGTGGTGTAGACCTTTTTAACTATAGTTTTTACATATACAACCGTTGGGGGCAAGTAATTTGGGAGTCTTATAACCCAAATATGGGTTGGGACGGTACTTTTAACAACATTATGTGTCAAGATGGTATCTATACTTGGAAATTAAAGTTTAAAACTCCTAAAACTGACGAAATCAAAGAGTTTATGGGAAGTTTAACACTTATGAGATAAGAAAGTATTTATTAGTATGAAAAAACGTAACCAAGACCTTAAAATAGGTGATAGAGTACTACTTTTACATATGGAGGGTGAAGATTTATACGATATTGAGGGTGTTGTTAAAGATATATCCCCCGTACCTAAGTTTACCAACAAAGATTTAGGGTTTATGTATAATATGGAGTGGTATAATGATGAAGGAAATGTCATTTCTACCCTTAGTATGATGCCAGAGACCGATAAATGGGTTAAAATTGATTAAAAATCCTTTTTTTACTTGATTATTTACCATTTTTTACCGATTTTTACATAAAATACCATTATTTTATGTTTTTTACTGTTGTTTTATTAATTTTTAGTCTAATTATCTTGTTTTTTGGTGTTTTTTTCATGTTTTGGTGGAAAAAATACGGAAAAGAGTTGTTTTTTATCTTAAAAAACCTAAATACTACCCAAAATACGTCAAATTTTACAAATAATTTGAATAATTTATCAAATTTGGAGAAATTTTATCAAAATATGGACAAATATGGGGGTCAAATGGGTAATATTACCCAAAAATTTGACAATTTGAAAGAAAAAATCACAAAAAACACCAAAAAATAACCTATTTTTAATCATTTTAGACACAAAAAAACCCCCAAATAGGGGGTTTTTACATTAAAAAAAGGGTTAAATTAGTCATTTTCAGGGGTATCCTCCTTAAAAAAATTAGTTAAAAATTTACCCACAACACCCAAACCTATGGAAGCTATTATTAACACTTTCAGCTCTGTTGGGGTAAATATGTCTTTTAGACTCTCAAACTGCCAAATCCCACCTATTGCAAGTACCGATGCAGCAGCTAAAAGACCATCTCCGATCTTTCTCCACCTTTTTGGTGTTGGTTTCCAATATTGACAACTTAAATTTCTTAGTTTTTTCATTTATCTTCCTTGACCTTTATATTTTTTAGGTCTTTCTTCTTTTGGACCGTATTTTTTCTTTAATTTACCTACAGTTTTCTTACCAAATGTAACTTTATTAGAGGCACTTGAGGTTGAAATCTTCTTAGCCATGGTTATAATCCTTTAATTAGGTTAATTGATTGTTTTAAGTATTCTTTTGCTCTTGGGGATGGGGTGTATTGGTCTTCTCTGGTTTGTAAATTAAGAACCTTCTCAATATCTTTTACTAACTCTGTACCATGCTCATTTTCTTTGTACAACTCAATGATCTTATCCATAGCTCTATGACAATCACCCGTTGTTTCATCAAAATAATTTTTATTTCTAAATCTATTTAAATTATTCATCAATTCATAAGCTAAATGAGATCCACCATCTTTCACATCCTTAAATAATCTAATATTATTCAATATACCCAAACTATCTACCATAGAATTAACACCATCGGTTCTTTTTGTAATGCCAGTACCATAATTATTAAACATATCGGCCTTACCAACTATCTCATCTAAAGGTATAATGTTTTCAGGAATACATTTTGGTTTTTTTTCCTTATCTTTTTTGGTTTTATTATTATCACTCATTTCTTCTTTGAGTAATTTCTCCACTAAGTCGACCAATTCAGATTCTGTTAATCTAATTTTTTTCATAAATAAGTTTTTTAAAATAAATATCTGTTAATTATTAAGTTTTGATACTATTTATACAAATAAATATCTAATAGTACAATTATGATTGAAAAAGTTATAAAAAGAGTCCTGAATGAAGAATTCAATAACAAAATGGTTCTTACTGAAAGTATTTACACTACTGACGAATTAAAATACCATTTAGATAACGGTATAAACTTGAGTGAGAATGTTTTTAGAATTTATTCCGATTCTTTTTTTGATTTAATCAATGAAGCTAGAGATTTACATAATAGAGGTCTTTTATATTTGAACGAAGAAGATAGATGGTTGATTGAATCTGATTTAGGTGAAAAAATTACTTTAAAAAATGGTGATGTAATTTATTTGGATGCTCCTTTTGAAATTGAGGATAATTTAACTGAGGCAGTTCATAGAGGTAAAAAGGTTAATTTAAATAGCCCCTTTAGAACACCAGGTGGACCGAAGAAATTTGCGGTATATGTTAAAACACCAAAAGGAACAATTAAAAAGGTTACATTTGGTGACCCAAATTTGAGAATTAAAAACTCAAACAAAGGAAGAGCTAAATCTTTCAGGGCAAGACACAACTGTGATCAAAAGAAAGATAAAACTACCGCTGGATACTGGTCTTGTAATGTATCAAGATATAGAAAAAAATTAGGTTTAAAATCTTCAAGAAGTTGGTAACAATTGAACAAATAGTAAAAAAAGAATTAAATAAAATGATTAGTGAGATTGATGTTAAACCATCAAAACTCGCAATTGATAATATTTGTAATTCTAAAAAGTTTTGTGACGCTCAAGGTAAAATAACTTTTGGTCAATTGAGAGCGTTGGTTGATTCTGCAACAAATAAAAGATTATTCAAACACATTGGGGAAGGTGGGTATAAAGCCACATTAAGGTTATTACCTTGGTTTCTACCCCAATTAGCCGTTGCAGGATTTATCGCATCTTCTGTTAGAGCAATAAATAAAATATTAAAACCAGCTCTTACTGAAACTGAAACATATAAAACTTGGTGGGGTAAGGCAGTTCTTAGATCCTTTGATTTGTCTGAAGGAGAATTAAATTTAAGTGACCCACTATCTGAAATATTTTTTATCTCAGATGGTTTAATGACAATGTTGGATGAAAAATATAAAATTAAATTTGCACATCATATTGCCAATTTAGCCAGTGAACAACCTGACGATCAAGTAGTACCTGAATATTTTGTGGAGAATGAACTTAGAAAATGGATAAATGATAAGTTCTTATTAAACCCACCATTACAACCAAAAATAAATAATGATGATGATGTTTCAGAATTACCTTTTGATCAAGAAATTCAAGAGGGTTACAAAATAAGAACTTTTAACGAAATTGTTGAGTCTGAAGAATTAAAATGGCATTTTGATGACACAGATAGAGAAGTGACTATTATAGAATCTAAAGGGTGGGGATTCCAACTTGATAATAAATTACCTGTTGTTTTAAAAGAAGGTGATAAAATCTTCATTCCAAAAGGAGTATACCACAGAGTTCTTAAAGGTGATGGAAATTTAAAAATTAAAATAAAAGAATTTTAAAATGGAAAAAGTTTTAAAATTAAGTAAAAGTGTTTTACTTGAAGTAAGAAGACGTAGATCTATTATTAGAGAAATTATTTTGGACATAATTAAAGTTTATAAGTCTGAAGAGGAGGGTGAATTTTATTTACCTGAATATTTTGATGAAGAAAACCACGCCTATTATTTTGAAAAATTAAAAAATCCATTTGTAATTGAATTAACAATATTTCCTGATGATGAAATCGATCGTTTTTTAATAGATGCTGATTATTTTGATGAAGAAGGTATAATTGCAATCACAATAGTCTATGATCCTGAAATGAAAATTAATTTAATTTATGATATAATTGGTGAATTAAATGAGATTGTCACACACGAACTAAGACATATTGATCAACATAATAACGATATGTTTGATTTTGATCCTGAAGAAATGGACGCAGCCAATGAAGATTCTGTATCGTATTATACACAACCTCACGAATTAGATGCGCAAGTTTATGGTTTTAAGAGACTAGCCAAACTAAGAAAATTACCGTTTGAACAAGTTGTTAGAGATTGGTTTAAGACACATCAAGATATTCATCAAATGGAAAAACAAGATGTAGAATTTGTTATTGATAAAATTTTAAATTATCAAAATAATTAAGATCTAAATCTTTTTATAATTTTTTCTATTACCTCTAATAATAATTCTTTTGATATTGATACCCCAAAATATCCTATAATACCAATAACCAACGATTTTATCTGATTTTCTGAAACACCGGATTTACTTAGACTTAAAATCACATTAAGAATGTTTAAAAAGAATGTGAAAGCTAAAATATTCGATAATGTTCCTGTTGTAACTTTAAGACTATCAATAAAATCTGCAAAAGCATTTTTTAAATATTCTGTTTTAGACAACATTAAATTAAATTCATTTATCAAATGATTGTCTCTGATTTTAATTAATATTTTTTGTAATAATTCACTATTATTATAATAATATGAAATTATAGTACCGGCAGTAATTAAACTTAGATCTTCATTTGAAAGATTTGGGAGTTCTCCCGCCATTAACTTAAAAACAGGACCAATTAGTCCACCTATAGTTAAACTATAAGTTAAAATGAACTTTAAATCCAAATTAAAATTTGTTTTAACGTTTTTAACAACTTTTTTTAATATCTCCTTATTTTCCTCGGCATCATTTTCTAAATTCTGTTTTGCTGATTCCAAAAGAATTTTTTGATATTGTTCTGTGGTCAAAATTAAATCCATACTTATAAATACATTACTGTGTTAATTATTTAGTTTTTTTGATAATACGATATAATAAAATAAAAATGAAAAAGTATTGATATTTATAAATAAAAAAAATTATGGCACAATATTTCTTCGGAATGTCTAAAGCAGAAAGACAAAATATCTTGGATCAACATAAAACTATTTATGATGGTTACGTAACACAATATAATCAAACAAGTAACTTGACACCATTGTATGTACAGGACTTGGCGAATGATAAAGGTGGTATAACAGTTTCTAATAAAGGTAACGTCACAACATATAAAAATGTTGGTATTAATGAGGATATCGATAGAACAGATAGAATCGCTGATGGACCATATGATTTAAAAAATGGTACTGTTGATTTAGACAGCGTCCCAAGTACAATGGAAGATAATACCGAATTGATGCATGACATTTATCCTTCACCAAATGAAGACGAAGTAGAATTCATTTCAATCGGTTTGAGTGATGATGAGGATGATGAAGATTCTTTACCGATATTTTCAGCCCATTTCGAGGATGATGAAGAAGAGAACCCAATAAAATACGAATACAGCATCGAAGAGCTTGATGATTTTATGTCAGGACAAATGAATGAAGTTTACGATGAGGTTGATGAGGACATAGTCGATAGTTTCAGAGAAAAATTGAATGAATCTTTAGACATGTTCCAAAGATTTAAAAAATACAACTAAAATGGAAGTACAGGAATTAATCTTTTATTATGTACACGAAGATACGAGAACTTTAGAAGTAAATTTCAGATTAACGATTGATTCCGAAGATGAGTTTAGATCGGATATAATAGATCTAACAGAGGCCGAAACATTTGGTTACAACATATTATCTGACGATTTAGATATACTTAACGAGTTTGTTGATGAAGATTATGACGGTGAAGATTGGGGTGATTTTGAATCGGTAGATGAAGATTCTCTTATTTCATTTCTTAATGAATACTATGTTGTCAACCAAGATAAACTACCAAAATCGGAACTTATTTAAGGTCCGATTCTAGTAAGAAACATTGTTGTGGTCTCCATAGGGCCAGCATTACCAAAGTCATAACTTCCTGAAGTTCGTAGAACTAAACTTTCAAGACCATCATCGATAATTTTCCAAGTACGACGAGTACCGTTATAATCAAATTGGATGTATCCCAACTCATAAGCACTATATTGTCCGTGTACAAAATAATAGTACTCATCACCCCATGAAGTAGATCCGTCAATGTGATCAACAGGATTCATATAGATACTACTATAATCAAAAGCAATTCTTGTAAAACCAACCTCTATTGTATCTAATGGTGCAGTTTCACTAGTATTAACGTAAAGTTCACCAGGGTAAAAAACCATGTTTACAGGATCATTACCAACAGACTCATACGTGATCTTATCAATTCGATATTCACCACCTAAACTTAACGAATCAGGTTCCGCATATTTCACACACGAGTTAAGAACCAAAAATAAACTTAATACTAATAATAATGTTTTCATGTTTTCCTTTCTTTTTACAAATATACGAATATTTTTTTTTCTCACAACAAGTATTTATAAAAATAATGGATTATAACGAAATTATACAAATATTAAAACTTTATACCCAAACTAATAACGAAGAACTTGGTGAACAAGACGCTGCGGCGACCACAACAACATCCTCAACAGGTGGACAAGCGTATCCTACAGTTACTAAATGGGAGACAGGTTTAACAAGAAGTCATGCAAATACAATTGATGATAAAGTAACTTGGAGATCTTTGTATAAAATAACGAGAGGAAAGGCAAACACTTTATTATGACCACAAAAGATGAATTAGTAAAACGTATTCTTTTGAATATAAAATACGACTCAAAAAAAACATTGAGTGAAAATAAGAAAAGAGTTCTTAAAGAAGAGGGGAATTGCTCTGAAATACGTCAACAAATTGTTTTAAACTTGGATCAAGACACCTATGGTGTAAAAGGTCAAATTAGAAGTCGAAAATACCCAAAATGGGGTAAATGGGGTGATGGAAGATGTATTTGTGGATCATATAACCCACCTGAAGGATATACAGAAATGTGTAGTTTTGAAACTGGGTTTTCAGTTAAATGTTGTAAAAATCAAAAAACACCACAAAGAGTTGTGTCGGCTGACAAACCTTCTTTTGAAAAATATGACCCACAAAAAAACCAAGTAGATTCTTCAGGTAATTTTTTTGACGATTCGTCTTATGATGGTACCCCATTAAAACTTCCTACAGATGTTAAAAACATTAAAAGGACCGAATGTGGAAAACAAAAAATGATTTTTCAAGGGGACGCTGAAAAAATGAAACTAATTAAACCAATTGCTAATGTTTGTAGATATTATACAAAATATAATATGTTATCAGATTTTGGTTTTGAAAGTGAGGATGCTTGTCTTATTGCATTTGGTGATCAATTTATTACTTTTTGTAAAGATGATTCAGTTGAATCTTTCGAGTATAACGGTTTAGTTTTCACACCATGTTTTGGTAATATCGGTAAAGGACCTGAAAGAAAAAAACCTGAAGACATGCAGTTTAAAGGATATTATGGTGCCGATGAGTTGGCAAGACAAGAAGCAAAAAAAGATAACTCAACTGAGTGTGTGGGTCAAAAATGGAATGTGTCTACTGGTATTCCAGAAAAGACAGACACGAAACCTCAAAATACTATTGACAATACTACAGTAGAAGGTCCAGGTATTGAGGGTGGTTTAGGTAGTGAAGAAGCTACTATGTCGTTTATTTTTTAAAAAAATATAGTTTTTAAAGATATTTAATATTATGAACAAAGAACTTTTATATGAAATTTTAAGAATGCAAAATTTGTCAAATTATGACAAATTTTCTTCTGAACATAAAAAAAGTTCATACGGATTAGAAGAACAAAAAAGAAAAATCATTAATTATTTAGTAGAACAAGATGTATCTTTAGGAAATTTAGCATCAGGAGTTTCAGGAAAACAAGAAAACCAAATGAGTCTTGATGAAGACTATTTAAAAATTGAAATAGGTCCTGCAAACAACCCAAAATACCCAACAATGTTAGATGTGAAAACCGCAGTAATCACAAATCCTCACAAAGAACCAAGTATTAAACAATTTAATTCTGAGACAACAGTTAAAAACTTTTTACCTTCAAACATCAGTGTTAAAACATTTAAAGAGGGGGATAAATTATCTAACGGTAAACCCGCACCTGTTGGCGTTGAGTATTTTGAAAAGGCTGATGGTAAAAAGTATTGTTTACCATCCGCAGAATGGGTAAAATTACATACCGATAAAAGATACGTTTATCAATTTACAAACCAAAAAACAGGAGAGGTTTTTGGATTAAAATTCCAACTCAATGCTAAACAAAATTATAATGGTGTTGAATATTCGGGTGCTGAAATTTCACAAATGTGTCCTGGAGGTAATAACGGTTGGATTTTCTTTTTGGACCCAAACACAACACCAGTTACAATGTTTTATAATAGACAAACAGGTAAACCATACGACCCAACCAAAGATGCGAATAATAATTCCGATTTTGATGATTGGTGGGAAGAATGGAAACTTTGGGTAGAGATTGGTGTTGGTGTTTTAGCTGGGTTTCTAACAGGTGGTTTAGTGAGTATAACTTTAGGAGTTGCAAGGATATTACTTACCGTTGTAGAGGCCGCTAGTATAATTGGTAGGGTTGCAAGATTCATTATATTTTTAGGTGAATCTTCTTTTATGGGTGGAGCATCAAGTTGGTTGAGAGTTCTTGGGGGTGTTTTTTTGGAGGCAGGTATGATGACACCAATTGCTCTTGAATACATGGAGGAGGGTGATGAAAATGCAGCCATAATGGCATGGGCTTTCAGTTTTTTACCCTTTTTAACTGAATTACCCGCAGTTGCAAGATTTATTAAATCAGGTAGATTTACTAAAGGAGAAGCTGATGTGGTATCCAACGAAATACTGACAAAAATGAGATCGGCCGGTGGTTATAAAACAATAACTAATAGTATTGAATCAGAATATACCTTTGTTGCTGGATTAAGTGAAAAGGCCAAAGATGTTTATATGGGTGTTAAAAGATTAGCAGTTGAAAAACCTAACACATTAAAAGAAGGGTTTGAGTTGTCAATTAAAAATAATGCAGATAAAATATATGAGGCGGCACAAAAAAGTTCAAATCCTACAGTTAAAACTGCATGGCAAAAAGCAAATAACATGTTGAACCCATTACCTGCAGTTGCTGGTGGAGGTAAAGGATTTGTACCTGTCATAGCAAGAGCCTTTATGGTTGTAACACCTATAGCTCTTGGTTCTATGATAGGTTTGGAATACTTCAAAACTTTAGGTCTTAGTGAAAAAGTTTCTAAGGACCTTTCCGCACAAGTAGAAAAAGCATATAACTCAAATCAATATTGGATTGATTTAGCATCTTTGAATCAATCATTAGGTTTAAGTGAGCAGACAACTCAACAAATGAGTGAAAGTTTGAAAACTTACATGGAAAACAACAAAGCAGCAATAGATGAAATGATAAACTCAGACGTAGCTCAACAAAACTTTTTCAAACCTGAAGAAGTTAGTAAACTTGCGGTAAAAGAAGCCGAAAAATCTAAACAAGTTATCGTTGATGCCTTTGCAAAAGAACAAGAAAGGATAAAAAATGACACTCAATTGATAAGTGCTATGGAGAGACTGAATATCTCAAGTAAAAAGAATTCATTATCTATTGTTATAAAAGGTGTTGGGTATAATGTATTAGAATGGACTAACACATCTGATCCAAATAAATGGACATTTACCACTGATCAAAACCTGAATGGGGAAGTTGTTTTTAACACTACGGACAATACTTACTATGTAATGGTTGATAATAAAAAAGTAACTTAATTACTTTTTTTGTGATAATAATATATTTATAAATAAAATTAAAATGAGAGTAGAAAAACAAATTTTAAGTGAAGTTAATCGAATGAGAGAAATAATGGGTCTCAAATTGATTACAGAAGCTGCAATACCTCCAGCGGTAAGAAGTTATCTTATGGATATTATCGGTTATACTGAAAAACAAATCGACGCTTTAGAGAGAGGTGCCGATGATTTATCAGATCTTTCTAAAATATCTGATCAATTTGCAACTGCAGGTATTAAAACTATTGATGATTTGAAATCATATGTTGCCAGAAATATGGGACTTCGTAGTGTTGATGATGTGTCTGACCAAGTTTTATTAAAATTTATGAAAGAAACTCCTGCAATTATGGATAATATCCAAGCTAAATTAGCCCAAAAAGTCGCTGCGGCTTCAGAAGCTTTACTTAAAAAGGCACAATGGGATAGTTTAGTACCAACACAACTTGCTGATGATGTTGAAGTGGTGTTGAATTTACCTGTTACAAAGGCAGACGCTGCGGATATCAAATTAATGGCGGATCAGTATTTAACTTCTGTTAGAAATGTAATGACCGACATAAATAATAGAGGTGAAATAGTGCCTCAGGGACTTTTTGACTTGGCAGATGAATTATCAGAGGTGTCAAAACAGGCCGATAATGTCAATACAAAAATGACTGCAGACTATAGTCAAGCTGGGGTTGCCGTAACTAAAGCTGAAGAAGATGTGTTAACTGCAGCAGAAAAAGAAGCAATCGAAGCGGCAGAAAAAGAAGCGAAAGAGGTTGCAGAAAGAATGAAAAAACTACAATCAATTGATGAATTAATAGCTGATTTACAGGGAAAAGCCGAATGGAAAAATTTGACTACAAAACATAAAAATGAATTAGAAACATGGATACGAAATCAAGGTAAAAATAAAAGTATTGCACAATTAACCTCTGAAGCCAACACAGAGTTTATGAAACGTCTTGAGCAGTCAAATCTAACCAAAGCTCAGAGAGCAAAATATACAAAATGGTTTACTAATTTACCTTGGTGGGGAAAAGTTCTCATAATAGGATCCATTACTGGTGGTATTGGTTTACCTACCTCTTATTGGATAGGAACTTTTCTAAATTTGTTTGGGAAAAATTTCAATGGGGAGGAATTTATGAAAGGTGTGAAAGGAGAAGATAATACAGAAACCCCAAATGAAACAGAAGATCCAAATGGTGGTAATGTAGACAACTCACTAGAACCATTACCATCTTCCGAATTAGAAGGTTTAAATTAATAAAAAAATTATGTCACAAGAGAACAGACTTAAAATATACAAGGCAATTAAAGGAAAATTTAAAGCCGCAGATTTTCAAAAAAAATATCCAGATTTTCATACTTTTGAAAGAAAGAATTTTGGGTCTTATGACGCCACAAGAAAGGCATGGGATTTTTGTGTACAAAAAAATATAACAGAAAAGTCTGAGGCTGAGTGGATACCTCTAATGACTTGTGATTTAAGTTGGGCTAGAACAAAATTTCCTGAAAAATGTGGTATTGACCCATGTAAAAAGACTAAAGATGCTTATGAGTCAGGTGGTTATTGGGTAAGTGCAACAAAGGCCGATTTTGATAAAGCAAAGGCTAGAGGAACTGTTAATGTTGATTACGCAGAAAAAGATTGCCCAAATTCCTCAAAGAAAATTTATTTTATTAAAAAAGGATCTTCCGTTACTCCTCCACCACCAGTAACCCCTCCTGATCCAGTTGTTGTTACACCATCCCCATCTGAATGTCAATACCCAAGTACAAACTTTAAAAACACAACCGAAGGAAATGAGTTTAGAAAGTTTATGAATGACAATTTTAAAAGTTACGCAACTTCTATAAGATTGGACATCACGGGACCAAAAGATAATTGTAACTATATTAGAAAGGCGTACGCAACAGTACCAAGTGGATACGCATTATCTTACGGTGAATTATTTTTAAAATCTAAAAACAACTCTAATTGGAAAGAAGACTTTAAGTCAGAAAATTATGACGAATTCAAACAAAGAGAAGAATCTGAAGGTAAGTACACTTCTCAATTATCGATGTGGAATGACTTGATTAATAAAGGAAGAGTACCTAAAGGTGGTGAAGTTAAAAAATTAAAAGGTGGTGGTGCTTGGTATATTATAAAAGCACAGACCGACGGAACAATAGTACCAATGAGTGGTACTGAAACCAAAACTACTAGTTCGTTAATTGAGCCATTAAAAAGTGGAGATTTCATGTATGTTGCATGGCTTCCACCTTCAGATATTAACAAACAACCGATAGTTGGTGAAGTTGCAGATCTTAAAGTTAAACAAAACGTTAATGGTGAAGACTATGTTGGTGCCGATAAAAGACAAGGAACCACATGGAAAGCTTTTGATGCCGGTACTACTTTCGAAGATGATGTAAGAGAGTCGATTATTAAAGATATCTTAAATTTATTGACCGAGGACGATCAACCAAGGGTTAATATAAATTCATTTATGACGGGACCAAAAACAAGTGTTGATGGTAAAACTGGAAATATCTCAAGTCTAATGGGTTCTACTAATGTTGGGAGTAATCAATCAAATTCAAAACCATCAGTCGATATAAAGGCTGAGGTAGAAAAATTGATGTCACCTAAATTAGCATCGGCTAAAGAAATGTTAACAAATCTTATTGAATACTCACGAAAAAATGGTGGTCTTGCAAAAGGAAAAAAAGTAGAAGAATTTGAAAAAATACAAAATGAACTTAATGGTATTAGAGCTAAAGACATTTGTGATGAATCAAATTTAACTAATCTTAGAAACAAAATGTCAAATGCTAAATCAATGATGAAACAATATGATTCATTCTTTGATAGTACTGAAAAAGAAATGATTAATAAATTAGTAGCTTTAGTGTCGACTGTTGAAAGTGATTGTAAATCATTATTGAGTCGAGTTTCAGGTTCTAATATCTCAACAATATCAAGTTCTTCATTATCAAGTTCTCTAACTTCTGATGAACCAAATTGTATAAGTGATATTAGTAAGTTACATCGAGATCAATTAAAAAGTATTTCGGCATTTACACAATCTAATCCATCTTATTCATTAGAATTTACATCTACAGGCACACATTCGTCAATTAAATTAAAAGAACTTAAATGGTCTAAAAAATACGGAGTTGGTACTGAACAAGGAAATTTAGTTGTTCCACAACCGCCAGATTATCCACAATATAGTCCTTTATGTAGTAATTTAAGAATTTACAAAAGATCTGATATACAAGGTACGACTCCTGATCAGGTTGCGGCACTTGAGGAGTTCTTTAAAGATGAAGATTTAAATATGACGGTTGATGAAGGTAAATTTGGAGCTTCTGAACTTAGATTTAAAGTTGGTGCTTTAGTACCTTTATACAAACTTGAAGAAAAAGGTTTGGGTGATTTTGAAAATATGCCAATATACATTACAGATATTGATGAGGTTGCCAATCCTTCATCATCACAATGTAGAGCGGCAATCAAACAACTTGACGCATGTATCGGTAAAACTAAAGGAGGAGGTTTGACAAATTGTTCGAATTTAAAATCAATTGTTACAAACAAATTAACCGCTTATTACTGTATAAGAGAAGTACGTGGTGAAGGTAAGCTTTGGAATAGACTTGGTTTAGGTAAAGAGGTTGCAAACATCACATCAGATAGAAGTGGTAAATTTGGTATTTCTAAAATGATTGCAATTAAAGAAAGTACTTTAGACAAAACTATCAAAAACTCTTTAAAAGAGGCTATTAAATCAAAAAACGACGATAGACTTTTATACACAATAAAAAGTAATTTAAAAAAACATCTAATTTAACATGGATAAAGAGTTATTAGGTGAATTGATTGTAGAGGCCAAAAGATGGAGTGATAGAGGTGTTCCTGATCACGAAATTGACGAGGCTTTCCAAGAAGCGACAGAAAGTTTTGGATCTTCATTGAGTGTCGGGTTTTTACAAACAATTAAAAGACAAATTGCTCGTTGGTTATTATCCTACCTAAAAATTGATGTGGATGGTTTTATGGCTCTTGTTATTGAAAACGCATTTGCAAACCTTGAGTTTAAAGATTATGGAAAAGTATTTAAAGATTGTGATTTTACAACAACACTTTTAGCTGAAACCATGATTGACACAATGGCAGATCAATTTAGAATTGAGAAGGGTTACGGAGGTACTGCCTATACAGGTATACAAGCAATGGTTATGGATGCCTTAGGTGGTACAAACGCTGTTCAAACGGTTAAAGATAAAATGACTGATTTCATTTGTCCAAAATTATCAGACGCAAGAGAATTCCTTATCGGTAAAATCCCTTTTTTAGATAAAATCGTTTAATTTACCCCAAATCATCTTATTTTTAGATATATGTTTGACCTATCAATTATTATATCTACTTATCAAAATGTAGAGTACCTACAAGAATGTTTTGACTCAATAATTAATTCTATAAAAGATAAAAACGTAGAAGTTTTAGTTGGTATTGATGCTTGTTTAGATACTTATGATTTTATCAAAACTAATTCTTATCCCCCTTATTTTAAGTTTTTCTTTTTCGAAAAAAATCAAGGTCCGTATGTTGTCTTTAATACTTTGGTTTTAGAAAGTAAATCTGAGAATGTTTTATTTTTTGGTTCAGATGATATAATGTGTGAAAACATGGTTGATCACTTAATTGAGGAATCAAAATCACATAAAATTGTTAAACCATCATACATTGATTTCAAAAATGGAGAACCAATAAATGAAAACTCGAAAAAAATACAATCTGAAGGTGTTTTTTTAATTAACAAAGAAATATTTCTAAACATAAATGGTTTTGAACCTTGGTTATGTGCTGCAGATACAGATTTGAGTCTTAGATTATTAAAATCGGGACATAAATTTAGATTCACAAATAAATTAAGTTTTTATAGAAGACTTCACGACAAACAATTAACCGCAAAAAAAGACACAGGACCTCACTCAGACTTAAGATCAAAATATGCAAATATGATTATACAAAAAGGAAACAAATTCAAGAATGAAACTCTTGTGACATATCCATTTGTTTCTTTAAATGAGGTGGATATAAAAAAAGTTCAAAGTGTTCATGATGTATTAATCGAAAAAACAAATACAAGGAATTTCTTGAAAAAAATTATTTTAGATTTATAATTATTAAAAAAACATATGCCGTTTAAAATAGACATACATAACGATACCAACTCAAATATACAATTCACGGTAGCACTTCCAATATACAACAGTAAAAAAATTGCTTGGTTAGCATTAGAGAGTTTAATAAGACAAGAAAACGTAAATTTTGATTGGGAGTTAATTGTTTTTGAAGAAATTCATTCAGAGTCAGTTTGTCCTCAATTGCTTGATGAATATAAGACTAAATTGATTAATAACAATTGTAAAAGAATTGTTTATATCACCCAAAATGAAAAACCATCCCTTTTAGAAAAATGGATAGAGATAGGTAAAAATGTGAGTGAAACATCTATCGCTTATATGTTACAGGCTGCCGATTGTTATTCACCAAAAAATAGATTAAGATCGTCTTACGATGCTATTGTTGATGGGGATTATGATTGGTACGATCAAACAAAAGGTTATTTTTATTCGTTTGTGTCAAATAGGGTTATTTTGTACAATTATGATGGTATGACCAATTTAAATATGTGTTTAAAAACAAAATACATCAAAACCTTACCTTTTAGTGAAATAAAAAGAGGTATTGATGGTTATATCTATAGACATTTGAAAAAAAGTAATGGGGATCAAATAAAACATTATAAAGACGAAAATTTATATTTGGATAGTATCGATACTCATGGTTTAAATAACATATCTGTTGATAGAGAAAGTTTTTTTGTCACGAAACCAAATATTTTTACAATTACTAATTTAATGTTAGAAAACTTGGGGATTGATCAAAACATTATAGAAAAGATAAAGTCTATACCTAACGACAACTTTGTAAGTGATACTATTTTAAATAAACCAAATGAAACCGTGATACCAATTCCTAAAGTATCAAAACCAAAACAAAAAAACAACAATACCCAAGCAACCGTTAATATAAAAACAAATTCAAAACAACTTTTAAGTAAAAATAAAAACTTTTCAAGTAATGGAGGATCTTTATTTACGTCTGCCGCGGGAAAAATTAATAAATGATTTGATCAAATAAAAAAAGTTAATTATATTTGTCATATGTATGTAATTGTAAAACACGTAAAGACACAAGACGACAGAACACTTCCTGTGATTATGTTAGATACACAGAGTGAGGTTTGGGAATTCGATAATAAAGATAAGGCACAAGAGATGGTGAATATCTTAAATACAAATACCGACTCAGGTCACAAATACGAAGTTAAGAAGGTTTAATAATATGGTCCCGTAGCTCAGCTGGATAGAGCAACTGCCTTCTAAGCAGTAGGTCAATGGTTCGAATCCATTCGGGATCACCACTTTAAAATTATGGAAGATATACATCAACAAATTCACGATGAGTTTATCAACTCAGAAGACTATGAAAAATTTTTATACGAGTTACATCAGTATGGCTTGATTTAAAAAATTTTTGTATCTTTGTATTATGAAAAACAAATTACCATACGAAGCCACATCAAAAGCAATCCAAGGATATTCAGAATCAGTGATTGCAAAATCAGAAACTAACGATTGTGTTGTAAGAGCATTTGCATCGGCATTCGA
>JACCDX010542733.1_pt1 | contig 24883 bp, 22 predicted proteins | sample 7449681 | NCBI WGS metagenome assembly JACCDX01 (sample SAMN15323450, study PRJNA562643) | freshwater metagenome | isolation source: river surface water | place: USA:Blue River Watershed | collected 2017-08-18
ACCACCCGTTTTACTTAGTTAATTAATAACCGACTTCGTTGGCTGCAATGATGTTGTCAATTGCGGTGTCAGCGTTGTAGCTGATGTTGCCAGGAACGTTGTAGGTGTCTCCACCGGTAGCCAAGGTAGTTACTGCAACAGGAGCTGGGTGGCTCTCGGTGACAGCGTTAACAACCTGGATGCGAGCACTTGTAGCAACGTTAGCCGAAGCAACGTTAGCGGTAATTTCTGAGCTCGAGTAGCTGATGTGGGTGGTGTTGGCAGCGGTAACAGTAACGGTACCGTTGAATGCCGAACCGACGTTCTTGACAAAGATGCTGTCGCCAACCTCAATGTCGTGAGCGCCAGAGAATACAAGCTGAGCAGTGGTGTTACCGACCCATGCCTGTGCAGACTGGATGTTGATGGTGCTTGGGTTGAGAGCAGCAGCAGTGGTGAAGTAAACTTCGTCAGTGCTGTTGTCAGTCCAAGTGTAGAAACCGGTAAGACCAGTAGGTGCCCAGCTGGTACGAGCGTATGAGTATGGACGCTCCGCAGCAATTGGGAATTCCCAGCGGCCGTCGATGCCTGACTTGAAGTTAACGTTTCCAAGACCGAAGCCTTCGAAGGTGGTTGCAAGCATACCGTTTTCGATAACACGGTCGCCTGACTGACGCATCTTGGCGTATGGGAATACCCAGTGGAAGTAAGGAAGAACAGCTGAACGCTTTCCGTCCTTAACAGCGTGCGACCAAGCTTCGATTGCAACACCGTTACCAGCAGGGTCGTCACCAACACCAGGAGCTGCCCAACCAACAGACTTAATGTCTGGGTCGCCAGAAGTTCCTACGTTCTTGCGAAGCAATAGACCACCTGAAAGCAGAGCAGAAAGTTCTGGGTCTGGCTCACAGATAGCAAGCTCCATGGTGATACGCTTTAGGGTGTCTGGAGCCTTGTAGGTTACGCAGACAACACCGTTAGCGCCCTTTTCAGTGATTTCGTCGCCCTCTTCATATTCAGGGGTGAACGAGATACGCATGAACGCCGAGGTGGTGTATGAGTCACCAGGCCCGTTTAGCAGGTTACCAGCAGCGTCCAGACGGGTGACGCGAATTGACACACCCTGGATGCTAGCTGCATATTCTTGAGTAGCCATTTAGCTAATCTCCTTAGGTTTAGGCTGTTAGGTCTACCCGAACAGCGAGGTGGATTGATGTATCAAAGTAAACCGCAGCTGGGCGGATTGCCTTGAGACGCATGTCATTCGCATTACCCGACACATCGTAAGCTTGCGCTAGATTGTCGTTCACGACATCGATTTCGCCCACATAAGTGCGGACAGTACCGGTGGCGTAAATCCATTTGTTGGTAGCTGACGCGGTAGCGCCAGTTGCATTGTCAGGACCAGTGCCTGAGTAACCAGACCCCACGATGATTGGAGTGCCACCAAATGTCTGTAGGTGGTCTTTTCCTTCGTCGTGAAGAAGCATGTTTGAGTTGCTGGCAAGAAGTGCTGCAACATCGCGAGTGATGTGGATAATTCCCTGCTCGCCACCGTCAGAAGCCTGACCAATTGAGTGCTCTAGAAGAGCAAGTGCGCGACGTGGTGAAAGTGCAGTGCCGCCATTTAGGATAGTTGCAGAGGCATCCGAAAGAGCCTTATTTGCGTGGCTTTCACCCTTGCGAACAGCGCCGTCCCAGAGTTCTAATTCCATAGCGTGCTGAGTAACGCCTTCAAGTTGACGCTTTAGGCGAGCAATTCGGTCAAGACCTAGGAAGCCTAGAGTAGAGCGGTACTCTTCTGCCTCAATAAACCAAGGCTTAATTTCAGTGTAATAAGTTGGAACACCAGGGGCAATTATTTCGCCGTCTGTAGAATCAGTGTCGTCCCAGTTGGTAGCTGAGTACAGGGTGGTTTCCCACTCTTGAGAGAAGCCACGAGTCCACTGGTCTTCGTCGGCTGAATTTTCTGGCTTGACAACGGCAAGCAGGCCAAAAGCGGAGGGCACAATCTTTGGTGCCTCTACAACGCCATTCTTAGGAAAAGCCATCTGAAATCCTTAAAATTAAAGTCTAGTTTTTTTCGTATAGGGGGAGCCCGTTTCCAGGCTCCCCCTCACGATTAGCAATCGGCTTAGAGCTCGATTGCAGCTGCGGTTGCGCCACCAGTGGTGTCGCGAAGTGCTGCAGCAACACCGTTGACCGAGATGGTCGAGGTGATGATGAGTGACTCGATACCGACCTTTGCAACGCCTTCGAAGGTTTCAACGAACATCTTGTAGTCGTTGGTGCCAACAAGGGTGCTGTCACGGATGATACCTAGGTCTAGAGTTCCACCGTCTAGGAACAAGAAGGTACCCTCAGCGAAGAGGAACCACTTGAAGCTGTCTGGGAACTCTAGAAGTCCAGTCGCACCTTGTGCACCAAATACACCGTTGTGGCCCGAAGCGGTACCGTCAAGGGTGGTTACTAGGTCAACGTTTAGGTTTGACAAGTAGCCTTCAATTTCAGACTTCGAAACTGAAAGGGTGCCGTCGCCTGGCATAGCCAAGGTTAGGTCAGCTGCCATCGCGTCGTATACCCACATTGGGACAACTGCCTTTAGGCGGGTGTCTGGTGATAGGCGGTGACGTGAACGGTAAGCAACAGCTGCACGACGAACCTGTACCAAGAAGTCACGGCCGAAACCGATTAGCGACGAAGTGGTAACTGCAGTCGAACCAGCAGTAAGCTTGCTGATGATGTTGTCCTCAGCCTCACGAGCGTGCTGGACAAGAGCTAGCTCGTTGTGGCGAGCAATCAACTCTGGGTAAGCACGAGTCATAAGGTTACCGAACTGTAGCTGTAGGGTTACAGCGTCAGTCTGAGCGGTTAGTTCAGCAGCTGCAGAAACGGTCAACGAGGTCTTCGCAGATGGCGAAGGAGTCTGAGCTGAGTCGTTTGCAGCAGTCCAAACACCAACAGCGTCAGCGTAGGTACCGTCAGCGAACTGAGGTGGAGTTACGAAGCGAACACCGCCGCGGTCTGCCTGGAACTTAGGCAGAGAGTCGCGAAGTGGACGTACAGCGGTCGAACCGATGCTGTAGATGTCGTACTTAACTTCGAACGGTGCAGCGTGACCACCAGAAGCAACAAGTGCCTCAGGACCGGTTACGGCTGCAATCTTAGCTGCGTTCTCTTCTGCGTTAGAAGAAAGAATGCGCTCTTCTGGGTATTCAGTAGTGATAGATGCAACAATGTGCTGCTCTCCATCGCCACCGTTGACACGGCGTAGTGAGTGAATACGCTTCTCCATAGCCGAAGCTACTTCGTACATGTCGTTGATTGTGCTGCCAGCGGTGTAACCTGGGATGTCGGCACCAGCGGTGATTGCCACCTTAGCTGATTCACGTACTTCGATTACAGGCTGACGGTCAGCTGGGGCCTCGAAAGGCTGTTCTGCTGCGGCGGTCACGGTTGCCTGCTCTTCCTGCTCCTCTGGAGCAATAGTTGTTTCTTGGGTAGAAGCCTCTGAGCCCTCAACTGCTTCAACAACAGTCTCGGTGGTCTCTTCGGTTGAGAGTTCTGCCGATTCTTCGACAGTCTCCTCGGTTGTTTCGGTTGAAAGCTCGGTGCCTTCTCCCTCAGTAGCTGATGTTACGGCCTCGTCCTCGGTCGAGAAGGTTTTCTTCTTCTCTTCCATGTCCTCGGCTGGGGTTTCGCCGACCTCTTCGGTTGGGGCTTCCTCTACAGGTGCATCTTCCATAGGTGCATCCTCCATAGGAGCTTCTTCTTCTGCGTAGTCGGCCATTGCCTCTCCATCTTCTTCGACATCTTCTTGACCCTTAACACGTGCGGTAGCCTCCGCTGCGCGAGCAGCGAGCTCTTCAGCCTGCGCCTCACGACGCGAAAGCTCACCTCGAACGGTGTCAAGAGCATCTGCTAGAGATGTCATAACATCAACTGTCTCAGGAGTTGGCTCTTCGCCTTCGACCGCTTCAAATTGGCTGACAATCTCAGTCTGAAGTTCGGCGACTTGCTCGTCGCTTAGTTCAGCCATCGCGTCCAGCTGGGATTTGATGTGGTCCACTGTACCTCCTTAGGCCAGTTTGGTTGGGCATCTGCGGGATTCGCAGATACTGGTGAACAGTCAAGGCTGAGGGACTCTACACGCAACGGGGCGTGGAGGCACTCCACCTATCATTAATTGTACCTTACTTTTTAGGTAAGGAGTCGGAGTAGTGTAGCCATCTTCGATGAAATCTCTGACTGGCTGTATACATCCGCACCTGACTTGAAAGAGCGCAGTTCTGCGGTTGCAATATCTGCATCTTTCTTGCCAATCTTGTCTTCGACACGTACTACCATGTCGTCGATAAGGTTCTTCAACGCAGGCGGTAGGTCGCTGTAGCGAACCTTCTGAGCCTGGTTAGTGAAAGGTAGTGGCAAGTTTGCGATTACCTTTCCAAGCTCAGCTGCCGTGTTTCGAACGTTTTCAAGTTTAGTTGCATCTAGAGCACCTGTATCGAGGCGGTCTACGATGCCAATTAGCTTGTTAGCAGCTGCCGAAGCACCTGCATAGTTTCCAGCAAACTCTAGGTTTTCCGCTGCCTGAGCCTCAACGAGTGCTCTCTGCAGACCAGCAACACCGAGGTCCTGCTTTAGTCGAGCAAGAACTTTACGGAACTTACCGCGAGCATCGCGAGGCTGAGTCTTAGCTGTGTACTTAGTGCGACCAGTTTCTGGGTCGTACTTTGGAACAGCAGTGGTGTCGCCGCTCTTGCGGGCTTCAATTAGGTCAATTTCAGCCTGGCGCTCCTCGTCAGCGGCTTCCTTGGTTTCTTTTAGAAGCTCGATATCTTCTTCCGTAGGTAGAGCCTTCGGAGCCGCTGCAGTGAGAGCTGCAATCTTGTCTCGCATAGTAGACAAAGCTGTCGCGGCTTCTAGAGAAGAAAGACTCTTCCACTCTTCAGGAACCATGTGACGAACCTTAAGAGCCGCTGCGCGCTTCTTGATGTGCTTGCGAACCTTAGCGCGGTCTGACTCTTTCGAGCGGCCGTAAGCCTGGATAGCGTTCTTTAGGTCTTCAACGTTGCGGATTGGGTATGAGCCGTCTGGAAGGGCCTTGCCTTCGTCAGCAAGTTTTGTACGCTCGTCGCGAGAGATGTAGCCAAACTCTGCGTCAACGCGTGCGCGAGCAACTCGCTCACGGATGTTTAGGCTTTCAACACTGGCACTAAGCTCTGACATGCTGCGAGCACGGTCCTCTAGACGCGAGACCGCGTCAGTGCGGAGCATAGCCATCTCGTAAGCACCAGCAGCAACAAGAGCCATAACTTTACCTGAAGCAACCATTGCGCGGGCTACAGGGAATCCTGGAACGTTAACTTGGCACACAGCAACTAGTTCTAGGTTGCCGTTGATTGGACGCCAGTCGCCTGATGGAGCAGATGCACGTAGAGCGCGAATCTGCATCTCGGTTGCGTCTGGGCGTAGCGAGCCAGCTACCCAGATGCCGTACTGGTCTTCGCCAGCGTGAACGTCAGCAATCGCTGAAGCGGTGTCGTCGTAGTGCTTAGCTGCTTCCGATGCGCTAGCGTGTAGCGACGCGTGACCACCAGCAAGAGTTAGCTGCCCAACCGGAATGTCTTTACCTGAGTCGGTGCGGCAGACGCCAGTGTGGAAGTACGCGTACTTGCTCTTCGAGCGAGGTGGCTTGGTAGCGCGTGGCATACCAATGTGGTTTACGTGCCAAGCCGCGATGTGGCCGTAGATGCGGCCAGATGGGTCAACAGTAATTGGGGTTGGCTTGTCTAGGTTAGGGTTAGCAAACCACTCGGTTGGTGGAACAACTGGAATCTGGTTGTCTAGAAAGCCCGAAGCAACTAGTCCCATTGCCGGTAGCTCTTCAGACCCTACCTGCTCTTCATATAGGCCATCTTGTGGCATAGCTTCCTCCTCGGAAGGTGTGTCTTCTACAAGTGTGATGATGCACTCTTGGAACGCTGGCTTTGCAACCAGAGTCATAGCCATCACTCGAGCACGATTGATTGTCATGCCCTTCTTTTCAATTTCATCGTCTTCGTCGTCAGAGTTCTCTGACTTTGATTCTTTGGCTTCAAACTGGTCTAGGTCTGCCGATACGCCGCGCAGGAAGCCGTTGCGTACTAGACGCTCTGCTTCTTTTCCATACTCGCCGTTGTCGAAGACGCCATAAGCATTTCCAATGCCGCCGCTAATGCGTTCCATGTAGTCGATTCGTCCAACTACAACAGAACCCTGATGTCCGTCGCCAGTCTTGATTTGCCACAGTAACGGAAGCGGAAGTTCGCGAATTTCTACAGAGTTTGGTAGGAATCTGCGCTTGTCGCCAGAGTCAATACCTTCTGGCAAAACTAGAGGAATAGAAAACTTGCTGCCGAACTCATCCTGAGCCGGAGTGTCCTGCATGGTGGTGTTTCCGACTGCAGCAGCAGCGGTCAGTGCGAAACGGTTTTTAGCTTCGACTGCACGGGCACTCAGTGCCGCTTGCTCAATAACCTTCGCTACAAACTGGTCTTCGTTGTAGATAGTAAAGCTCTGGTTCTGATTGCGGCGGCCGCCTCTAACCCCCGGGTTTAGCTTGCTGCCGGTGTAAACGCCAGTAACTTCCTTATGACGAAGCTGGCAATAGCCCTTAGCGCGTGGGCCCATATACTTAGATAGCTGACGAACGCAGCGAGTCCAGTCTCCAGGGGTGCCCCAACGAATCTTTAGAGCGCCTTTGCCACGAGTCCAGTAGCGGCGAAGTGCTTCAGCGTTTCCACGGTTGCGGTCAAAGCCGCCAGCAGCTTGGATGCTAAAGTCAGCAAGAAGGCCCTGCTGTTCTAGCAGTGCATACTCTTCTGCAGATAGAAGCTCGAAGACATCGTTACCGAAATCAGCCTCGTAAACAGGGGTCTTGGCTTGCCACAAAGAGGCGATGATTGCTCCGCCTGCTACAACTGGGTCTAGGCCGTCAACCTGCTTAAGAACATCGTTAAGAATGTCAGCGTCTAGAGGCACAACTGGAGGCGGGGTTGCTGACTGCAAGTCCTTAACAACCTGAGGGTCTGGCACCCAGGTTTTGTTTTCACGTCGATATGCGGTAGGCTCTGTTGAAGTGCTGCTCTTCGGCACCATAGCAACTAGGTCCATTACAGCCTGTGGGTCGTCTGGTGAAACGATAGCAAAATATAGCGGAGGTACGTCTGTCGTCGCGGGCGTAAGGGGCGCTTTATCCTCACCCTTAGGTGCAACTTTAGAAACTTCTGCCATTTGTGTTACTTTCTGCCTAAACACTTATAACTAGTATACTTTGCCCAGAGAGAGCCTAATTGAGCGAACGTAAGGGTTAGCTAGTTCTTCTTATTTTTACGTGCGCCAGCTTTGCCACTCTTTGTTTCAGGCTGGAACAAGCCCTTTGCTCCGTCAGCTACGGCCTTACCTAGACCATCTACAGCGTCACCAATAGCCTTGCCCACGGGAGCCCAGCTTCTGGCCTCTGCGTTGTCGGTCCAAGGGTTTAGCTTCTTTTTTGGTTCGGGTGCTCTGCCAGCAGCGGCCTTGTCTTTTTTAGCTTCAGACGTAACAACGGGAGCCCTACCTGAAGCAGCTTTATCTTTCTTTGCTTCAGCGGCTGGTACTGCAGGCTTAGCTGCCGGGGCAGGCGCTCTTCCTGCTGAAGTTCTGTCTCTTTTAGCCTCGGTCTTAGCAGTCTGAGCACCAGTGTTAATAACGGTCTTGCCTTCGTTTGCCTTATCGGCTGCTCTAGGGCTAGGTCCTTGAGTTCCTGCTGGCTTAGGTGTTGATTCTCTACCTGACGTGGCTTTGTCTCGTCTGGCTTCAGCTTTCGCAGTTCGAGCGCCAGTGTTGATTACTGTCTTACCCTCGTTAGCTTTGTCGGCTGCTCGCGGGCTCGGCCCCTGAGTTCCTGGTTTTGGAGTAGATGCTGGCGCTCTGCCCGCTGTGGCCTTATCGCGACGAGCTTCAGTCTTTGCAGCCTGAGCCTTAGGGTCAATAGGTGCAGCAGGTTTTTTACCAGGTAGGTTCACCTTTTCGCCAGAGTAAATAAGGCTAGGGTTGCCAGACTTGAAGTTACCTTTAGGGTTTGCTTTCATAACTTCGGCCCAGTACTCGGCGGTTGATTTACCAGCTGGCTTGTTTTTCTCGGCGATAGACCATAGGCTGTCGCCCTTTTCGACAATGTGTGTTCCAGGGTCAGCTTTCGGTGCCGCGGCTTTCCTGTCAGCGTTTCGGTCCTGACGTAGCGCATCCTGGTTGCTAGGCGCTGGGACTGGTCCTCTGCCTGCGGCTGCTTTGTCTCGTCTGACTTCAGAAGTTGGAACTGCTGGTTTTGGAGCAGGAGCAGCAGGAATCTTACCTGGCCCGACGTTTGGATTTGGTTTAGGTGCTGGTGCAGGGCCTCTGCCAGCGGCTGCTTTGTCTTTTCTAGCTTCGGCTGCTGGTACGGCTGGTTTTGGGGTCGGAGCCGCGGGAATTTTACCTGGTCCGATGTTAGACGCTGGCTTAGGCGCTGCAGGTGCTGGTGCTCTACCCGCTGCGTTGTTGTCGCGCTTAGCCTCAGTCTTGGCGGTCTGGGCAGCAGGATTAATCACTGGCTTTCCAGCGTTGGCTTTGTCTGCTGCTCGTGGGCTCATTTTCTGGGTGACAATTTTGCCGTCTTTAACGGTTGCAATCTTTTGAGAAGCAGGAGCAGATTCGCCATCTACTGGCTTAAAAGCAGCACGCTGTTCGTTGACCCAGTTACCCCAGTCATTGACTACAGCTTTGAGGTCGCTAGCGCCCATCGGTGGGTAGGTTCCAGGTAACTGAGCGGCAGGCATGTCTTTAGGAGTGCGAGGTTCGCCGAGAATGCCATCCACATCTAGAGGCTTACCGACAGCAGGATTAGGAGCAACCGGGGCTGCCTCTACTTCACTTTCAGGCTTAGTGAGCTTTACCGGAACGTCAACAGTGCGACCGTTGTCTAGCTGGACTTTGCCCATGCCGCTAGGGCCAATGTTAAGGAGAGTTCCACGGCCGTTGGTAGTGTCGCCACCAACAACAACACGGCCACCAGCCTGAGCAAACTTACCAGTAGCGTCACGCTGCTGAGAAGCAGAGCGCATCGATTTTTCCGCAGGAGTATCTACGTTGTCGTCAGGGTTGATTGCGCCGCTAGGCTTTTGCTCAGCAGCAGCTGTGATTACGTAGTCAACAACTTTCCAGTCTTCCTGAGGATAAGCCTCACGAACTAGAGACGCCTCTTCAGGGTCAATGTCGTCAATCGAGATAAAGCGGTAAGGGTCATCCTGCCACATTGCTGACATAAGCATTGCGGTCTGCGGGTCTACGATTACGTGGTCTTTTTCGCAGTCGTCGTACTCGTCATCGAGCGCGCTGTCGTATGACCAGACGTCGCCATCAACGTGGCCTAGGTCATCCCAGCGTCCATCGTCCCAAACACAAACGCGGCCATCAGTTTCAATCTTGTATAGGCGGTCAAAGCCAGAACCGTCCAGACGAACGCGAGTCATAAACTCTGGACCAGAAGTTGGGTCAAGTTCGTAAGCGGCCTTAAACGAGTCCATGTCAGAGCCGTAGGTGTAAGGCGTGTTGTAGATGTCTACCGAACGGTCATATCCAGGAGTAGCGTATCCGCCAGCGCGTAGAGACTTTTTGTTTTCGCGCTCTACGATTGCAGATGCCCAACGCCAAGCGGCGTCTCCACCCCAGAGTGCCCACGCGATGCGACCGTTAGATGGGAAGTTGTCGGTTCCAGGCTTCCAGCCTTTACCCTTCTTGTCTACTTCGTGACGAGGAAAATACTTTGCAATGTGGCGAATCTTTTCGATGCCAATCTGTCCACCCTTTGCAAGAGTGCGAGCAGTGTTCAAGCCAACAGGGGTTCCGCCGCGCTTCTCTTCTTTACGCCACTCTAGTGCTTTTTTGGCTTCAGACTTAACGCCATCTGGGATGGTGTACATGCGTCCAGAAGCGGTAATGACATTGATGTCTAGCGTGGTTAGGGCGCTAGAAGCTAGTTCCAAAACGCTGGTCTCTACAGAGCCAGTTGGTTCGTCCCACTCGTATGAAGCAAAAACTGCGCTAGCGTCGCCGGAGCCGACAATCATGTTAACCGAGGTGTCGACAACTACTGCACTGTCGCTGTCGACAAACAGTTTTAGGGAGCCTTTGCTACCGGCGAATGAAATCACAATGTATCCTTAGTCAGGCGAGGTAGAGTATTCACTACCATTTTAGCACCGGTATGGGGTAGTGTTATTTGCCCTGCTGGTTGTTAAAGCGTTCGATAGCTGCTTCCAACTCAACGTTCTTCTCCTGAGACGGACCTCTTAGAAGTTTTCCGTATTCCTTGCAAGCGTCTTCGGTTAGTTTGCCCTCGTCGAATAGCTGAACAGCCTTGTGCTCGAGGCCATCATCTTCCGCGTCCATTGGCAGGAAGTCGGTGTCCCAGTCAAGCAGATAAACCTTGTAGTCGGTTAGGTCGTCGATGCCAGAGGTAGCTCGGGTTGTCGGTACCCACTCCGAATTAACGCGCTCTGTTGCACCAAAAAGTGCAAAGGAGACAAGCTTTTCAGCCATCTGTGTAGCTGGGTTGACATACATGTAAATGTTGGCAATGCCTAGTGACATGGTCGGTATTCTCCTGTTTTCTTAGTCTTCAAGCTCGTCGGTGATGGCTCGCCATACCTGCTCGTATACAGCCTGAGGGTATTCCTTGCTGAGCTCGACCAGCTTCTGGTCAGAGACCTTAGACAGGTCAATAATCTGTTCGGTAGGCTTTTCGCCTTCAACAAAGGTGTCACCAATCAAAGTAATGACTGGGTTGTACGGTCTTTCTTTTTTTGCCATGTCTATACTCTATCCAATCTTACTTCAAAAGTCCAGTTGTTTTTAGGAACTCTACAAATGTAGGGTGAGCCTGACCGGTCATTAGCCACTTAACAAACGACTCAGCGAAGTGCTCGTTGTTGTTGGTTGTGCCATACTGACTTACCTTGTGAGCCTTAGCTACTGGACCGTAGAACTTGTTCCAGGTTGTCTGGCTTAGGTTCTGCCCGAACTGGCGCATAGCCTCGCCCTGCATTACGTGGCCCAGTTCGTGAGAAGTGATGTACTCCAGCACGCTCTCAGGGTCTTGAGTCAAGTCTACCGCCCACCAAGACTCTCCAGGAACAAACTGTCGGTTCATCTTCTTGTCTTCTTCAATGTCTTTGATAATTGAAGGAAGCTTGTCAGAGAAAACGTGAGCTCGTGCTTGGTACGGGTTGGCAATGCCCCACATGTCAGCAGTATAAACAAAGCCCAGTGCTCGAGTTGAGGTCATGTTCTTTGAATCCGCTAGCAACACCTCTAGAGGCTTGTCTCCAAGGTTTAGCTTTTCGCGCATTCTCTTGAAGACGTCTACTACCGTGTCAATTTCTTTTTGGCTAGCAGCGTAGCCGTCTTCAGAACCAGCTCCGCCCTTCTTACGGTCAATACGAATTACATCGCCAGATTCGTTGCTGATGGTGTCAAAGGTTGGGTTGGCGTATTGACCAGTTACAAGGTCTGTGTACTTGTTTCTGAGCAAGCCATTAGCCAAAGACTCTGCTAGAGCATCAGAGATACCCGAGTCAAGGCCCTCGCCCAGGGACGAGAAAATTTCCTTGAAAATTTCTGCGTGCTTGTTCTTTTCAAAGTCCATGCTTTCCTGAACTGGCTGTGGAGTCCAGCCTTCAGGGACATATCCCTTGTAGGTGTAAGCATCTGAAGAACGCTCGGCAACAATCTCATCGTATGAAAGAGGAGCGGTCTCCGGGAAGCTCTCGCGTGGAGCAGCAGCTTCTGGCTTAGTAGCACGAATACGTGCGTTGATATCAGCCACTTCTTCCGGAGTCAGGATGTCATCGCTAGGAATGCTTAGCGGAATAAACGGCCTGTTATAGATGTCTGCGGCAGTCTTCTCGTAGGCGGTTATCATACTGTAGTGCTTAGAGAGGGCGTCTTTATACTTAGCCTTATTCTCGTCGCTAGAGTCAGCCTGTACAGCCGCGCGTGCCTTGTTGAGCGCAAGAAGGGTTCCAACTGACTTAGCCATTATGCTGGTACCGCCAGCCATAGCCGGAGAGTTGTTTACCATGCTGATAATAACTGCCTCTGGGTCAGTAGCATCGCTACCAAGAGAACCAGCATCTAGACCAAGGTCAGCAAAGTCAGCAGGGTTAGAGGTAAAGCCCTCATCTGACTCGCCCGAACCACGACCGTCTTCGGCCTTCAGGTCCTCCTTCGGAGCTCGAACCTGTCCAGCCTTTAGTCCGATAAAGTTTACCTTCTCGTCAGGAGTGACGTAAGCTACGCTGAAGCCAGACTCTCCAGAGTCAGAAACAGCTTCCTTTATGGCAGCAACCTTACCCAGAGGTAGGCCGTCCCTGTCGTACAAGTAGCGACCTGCAGCTAGATTGCTGGTGTTCCAGAAGTCAGGGTCCGCTGACCTTGGCGGACGTAGTCCGTCGCCAATCGTTCCTAGGTCCTCTACGCTGTAGGCTGCGTCTTTAGCAAGCTGCTGAACAAGCCAAGCTTCTCCTAGACGAGAAATTACAAGGTCGTCACCAGATAGCGTTTCGGTGTGGACGGTAACACGCTGCAGAGCCTCGTCGCTTAGACCGCTTCGGTCTAGGACTTTCATGTTCTTAGTAGCAAGTTTGACAGTGTCGCCAAGCTTACCGCTTTGGTCCCTAAAGCGAACTATGGCGTAGTCGCTGTACTTTTGCTCAGTACCGGCTGACTCTTCAGGGGTCAGCAGCCTCTCTACGATTCCAACAGAAGTTTCTCCGTTGTTGTTAGTGTACTCAACAAGGAAGTTTGCCTCGACGATTTGGCCGTCCCAGCCAACGTGAGGAGCCTGCTCCATAGCACCTAGGTCGAGACCGCCCTGAGCATAGCTGTTGTATGCGGTGGTGATTACCTGGCCAAGCTCTCTTTGGTTGGCACTAGGGAATCGCTGTTTAGTGCCAGCTCGTACTCGGTCAAGCATTGTCTGAATAATGTTCGGGTCACGAGTAACATCTGGTAGACGTCCTAGAAGCTCTTTAAGAACTATAGTCGCGCCGACAGCGTCTTTCTCCTTAATGCTGCCAAAGATACCGTTTACGGTGCTCTTCATAACTCGGGCAAAGCTCTTACCTGAAGCTCGGTTTAGCTCCCAGAATCGACCGTTAGCATATTTATCAACAGTCTCTTCCATAGTTAGAAGAGTCATCTTTTGGATGGTTCGGTTACGACGATACTGCTCGATGTCGCCATTGAAAATCTCATCCAAAGAGTCCAGCTCGTACTGAGCAAGACCAATTAATGACTCGTCTTTTGTAGCCTTGGCTGCTGCCAAGTCTGCCTCTAGAGTCGCGCGGGTGGTGCCTTTACCCGCGGGCATACGGAAGTACTTTAAACGGTCCTCAAAGAATCCGGTGCCGAAGTAGGTTGGCCATACTCGGCTAGTCTTGCTGTTTCGAACACCAGGCAGGTAGTCATCAGGGATGTTTCCAGATAGGACATCGCTCATTCGGGTAATGCCATTACCCCTACCAAAGATTGAACTGAAAGAGTCGCGGTAGTCGTTGCTGTAGAATGTTTCCGAGCTACCGTCAGCCTCGATGATGTTAAATCCGACCATGTAGTTATTGCCGTTGGTACGAATGATTTTGTCTTCGATGGTTCGTACGATGCCGTCAGGGTCAGTGAACTGTCGGCGACCAATAATGATAGCGCCGGTCTCGGTGACTACTGCGTCAGGAAACTCTTCTAGGATGGCATCGAAAATTGCGTCATCATCTTCAGCATATGTTGACTTCTCAGTGCCGTCTTCGTTACGGGAGCGAACTCGCTTACCGTCTACGTCGCGTAGGGCAGGGAGTTTCTTTTTGCGCAAGGCGTCGAGGTCTAGGTCCTCAGGGTAGTCAATCATTTGACCGTTGTCTACACGCTCTGCTGGAATCTCAATTGGAGTAGGCTCTGGGAGCGGAACAGGTGCAGGAGCAGGTGTAGGTTCTGGAGTTGGCTCGGGAGTAGGCTCTGGAGTCGGGATAGAGGTCTCTGGAGTCTCGTCCATCGACTCATCTTCTTCACGAGTCATGTAGAGAGGGCGGCGGCCACTAACCATTAGCGAACCAATAGTGCCGTTTCTGCTCACCCTTAGCTTCGTGCCCTCAGGGCCCTTAGATTCAATAGCTAGGAACTTACCTAGCTCTACACCGTCTTCGGTGAATAGCATGTCGCCATACTGAAGGTCGTTTAGGTTTTCTACTAGAGAAGCATTTTCTGGTAGCGGAATAGCGGTCGGCTCTGGAGCTGGAGCTGGGGTAGGGGTTGGCTCTGGCTCTGGAGTAGGCTCAGGCTCTGGAGTTGGTTCCGGAGTTGGCTTCTTAGCGGCAGGCTTAGCCTTAGGGGTTTTTGCAGGCTTAGGAGCTGGAGCTGGAGCCGGGGCAGGCTCTGGAGCCTTTGCAGGCTTAGGAGCTGCGGCTGGCTTTTCCTTAGGCTTACCGAATGCAGTGATTAGGGCGTAGTTTGCCTTGTCGAACTCGGCGATGTTTCCATCTTTATCAACTGCAGTGACAAAAGGATTCTCTGCTCCAAGGTCTTCGATGCCGACTACCTTGTAGGTCTCACCATTTGCACTGAAGAAGTCGTCAAGTAGTAGGTCTTCTGCAGGAATGTTTTCCTTAGCAGTTGGTACCTGCTGGAATTCAGGAGAGTCTGCGGCAGAAGCTACCTCGTCAGGGTCAAAGCCACCGTCGAAGTCTTCGTCAAGACCGTCATCAAACATGTCCGGGTCAATGTCGTCGCCAATTTCATCACCAAATGGGTTCTTAGCCGCTTCGATAATGTCGTCCAGCTTCTGAGGCTTGCCGCCGTTGATTGCGTCCTTGAGGGCTTTCTCTATAGCGTTCTGAGCAGCGTCTGGCTCGGCCTGTGGCGCTTCGATAAGAGACTTAACCTTAGCAACAGCCTCTTCGCGAGTGTCAAACTCCAGCTCAGTCGGGTCCATATCGAAAGTTGAAGTACCGCCTACGCTGTAGGCTTTTTCATAAGGGTAAATTAAATCTTCTTCATCTTCTTTTCCGATGGTGTACGCTGCATCGCCCGAGTCGTTATCAGGGAAGATGACAGAGTAATTGTCATTTCCTCGGGCAACCCAGCCTTCGTCAACGCCAAATAGGTTCTTAGCGTTTTCTTTAGTGGCTACTTTTTCTTCTTCGCTAAGGCTAGCGTATAGCTCTTCTACATCACTCTTGTTCTTTTCTAGGCCCTGCTGAGTGTCGTTTGACTGAGCACCGAAGCCAATGTTGTAGCCGTAGTTGTCAGTCAGCGTGTAGTTGCCAGGTCCTGCTTTTAGTACGACACCGTTTGGCATAGTCTTAGAGACTACGCCGTTCTCGTCTGGTGCAGACCACTCTGCGCCGTCTAGCCCTTGCTGAACACCTTCAGCGGTTGCCTCGTCGAGGCGTGCGATTTCCTGGCCCTCTGGAGAGTTTTTGAACTCAGACATCTGCTGGCCCTCTGGAGAGTTGATACCCTCGTTAGCAAGGCGGACGTCATCAGGAGTTACGTCAGCGCGCTCGATGTCGCCAATGTTAGGTAGACCTGCAGGGTCGATATCGCTAGGAATGTTTGTCTTAGAAAGACCCTTAGACTCAATGTAGCCTTCTGGAAGTACTGCTTCCGCTACGCGAACGTTCTTAGTGTTGAAGCCGTAGATACCGTCTGGGATGCCTTTGTCAGCATATCCCTGAATAAGAACACGAACGCCGTTTGGAGTTCCGTCAGAGCCGAGAGCGCGACCAGATACGCTAGCAGCTTCACCGAGAGCATCCTTGAAGTAAGCACGAAGCTCCGCGCCCATCTCAATCCACTGACCCTTGTCCCGACCAGTCTGCTGTCGAGGCTGTACTCGCCAGAAGCCTTTGTTGGCACCATCGTTGAAGCCAAGACCCACGGCAATAATCGGGTTCAGTTCATTGTTAGAAGAGCTGGACATTATAATCCTTCGGTAAAATCAGATTGTCTTTTACTGGTCATAAGATAAGTTTACCGCAGTAAAAATACCTAATTAAAGTTTATAGAAGTTTTCGGGGTCTTATTTGGACAGCGGGAACACTTTGTCGTAAGACTGGAAGCTAGTGTCCGCGTAGTCAAGGTCCGCTACAGCCCAGTAGGCAGAAGCAAAAACTGACATGTCCTCTTCCTCGCTGGAGTCCATCCAGGTCTGGAAATCTGCCGCCCACTGAGGGTTGTCCTCTAGTAGAGATAGCACGTATGCAGAAGACGCTCCAGCCTCGATTACTCGAGCAAAAGTCTTGTCTTCGTCGTCGTACTTCTTGACAGCACTAGCAGCAATTGCCTTCAAGTCCACAGGCGCAGACGCGTTAGGCAGTGCCGAGATAGATGCATACAAAGCACTGAACTGGGTCTGAGCCGCACGGGTGATTGGGTCAGCATCTTCCATGTCCTTCTCTAGAAGAGAAAGGCTTTCGCGGAATACTGGGTTGCCGTTTAGAACACTCAGGATGTTTTCTGAGGTCTCTCCGCGGTGCACCATGCGAGCAACTAGCCCGTTCGGGTCAACAGATACTCCAGCTGAGGCAGTTAGAGCGTTCTGGCGGTTAAGCAGTTCTAGAGCCTCGCTGCGTGCCTGCCAGTAGCTAAGCTCCGAGTCAGTGAATGGCGCGATTTCTGCAGAAGCAACAATAGGGTTCAGGTAAGCAACAACTTCCGATGAAAGACGGCCAGCGGCAGTGAGGGCCATAAGGCGCATGTCTGCGTGAACACGCTCGATGGTTCCGCCCTCCTGCTTGTATGCCGAAGCAACTAGCGGACGAACGTTCTCGTCGATTCTGGTGTCCGCGGCAATCCACTCAGCGCGTGCGTCGCGAATCTCTTCAACGCTTAGCTCGGTGGCAGCAGTTGATAGCGGGTGCTGAATAGGAAGCAGGTCGTAGTGCTCTCCTGCCGAAGCAGCCATACCCTTAGACATCAAATCAATGTGGTTGGTGACAGCCTTGCGAATAGCAAAGTTACGAGCAGCAAGCTTTAGCCCGTGGGTGGCGTCGTAGGTACGCTCAGCAACAAGCGAAACGTAAACCGGGTCAATCTGGCGCTCTGGAAGCAGTGACTCGTTAGCCGAGGCAACCATCGCGTACATCTCTTTGCGAGTAAACGTGCCAGCAGTCTCCTGCGTCTGCACCTCTGAGTTGGTGATTTCGTAGTTGTTCATTTTTATAGGGTACCTTTCTTAGGAAGCAGGTCAGCGTCCTGGCTGTCATATAGAGCCGAGGCTAAGACAGCTGCTCGCTCGTAAGGGTTTTCGTTGTTCTTTAGTCCGCGAATCCACGATGCGCGGATAGCAGGAATCACCTCGTAGCCAAGTCCAGAAAACTCGGCAAGGGTGTGGATAGCGTGCTCGTTTGACTCATAGTCGTCCGAACTTGGAAGAAGCTCTACCGCCAACTCTTCTGAGTAGTCAGCAGCTGCGCCAGCGGTCATCGCCCTAGTAGATAGAGGGTGGCCTTCTGGAAGCAAGTCATTGTCGTCTACATAAGCAGAAACAGTAGGAGCTCCAGAGGCTAGCAAGGTCAAGAAAGCATCTACGCGCTTAAGTGACCAGTCGTTTCGCTCGCTGTCTGGCTTGCCTAGTGCAGCAAACTCGCCAGCTCCACGGCGATAGACAGAGCGAATCATGTCAACAGATGCGGTTAGTCCAGTGGTTCCAGGCTTAGCATTGTGGCCAACAATCTTCTTGCGAATCTCTAGTTCCGCACGCTTGGCCAGCTTGAGAGGGCGCTTGCCCCCAACCTTGGTCTGGTTGGTGTCGTACACAACTTCAGCAGGCGCAGCGTATCCGCCAGTGGCAACAATTGGCTCTGCTTCGGTCTTGACGTTGAATACTTTTGCTAGGTAGTCAGACATTTAGTACCCCATGGTCTCTTCGGTGAGGCTAGCTGAGAGCTGCCATGCCCACTTCTTGTGCATGTCAATGCGTCCAGCTAGGAAGTCAGCAATACCCTGCTCGTTGCAGTTGTTTGCTACATTGAATGCCTTGTCCAAGGCTTCGATAAGCTTCATGTTTTCTACGTACAAAGACTGAGCCATTGCGGTTGCATTGCCTAGCTGTCGCTGACCACCGTCAATACAAGACAGGTCCATGAAGTCGCTTAGGAAGTATGGTGCCTCGTAGCCGAGCTTGCGGATGTTCTCCGCTAGCGGGTCAACCGAGTCATGCGCGTCTTCGTAGATTTCGCCAAAGAAAGCGTGGAACTCGTAGAAGTCACGGCCCTTTACGTTCCAGTGGTAACCCTGAGCGAGAAACTGGAAGGTCACAACGCTGCCAAGTACCTTTGCTAGGTGCTGGGCTAGGTCTGCGTCTCCCTTGCCGTGGTTCATCATGTTATCCATTTCTTTTCCTATACAGTAGGTTCAGCTAGTCCTGGTGGAGCGGCCGGAGTCGGTGGGGTTTCTGGAGCTGCTGGAGCTTCAGGGGTAGGTGCTGCACCTGGCTCTGCGGGTGCTTCACCTGGAGCGGCTGGTGCCTGTCCAGTCAATAGCTGCTGAATCTCAGGCGGAACCGGTGCAACCGAGTTTGCCTGAGCAACCTGGCGAACGTTCTCCATAATCTCTGGAGCAACCGCACCAAGCATGGCCTCGGTTAGCTCTGGAGTAATGGCACCCTTCGAGATAATCAAACGCAGAGCAAGTTCCATAGGAGTTGGAGCGTCCTGGTCCGAGAATCCATGAGCACGACGCCAAGTGTCATACGAGACCGCTAGGTTGTTGAATCCAGCATCAGCATCTGCAGCACGGTCGTTACGGGTGGTGACCTGGCTTGGGTCGTACCAAACAACGATGCGGTTTACTTCCGACTCTGCATATCCGTTAGCAATTAGATATGGACGCAAGTAAACAACCGTCAAGGCATCAGCAAGCAACAGCATCAGAGGCTCGATGTGCGCCTTGTAGAGGCTCTCATCAATCTGAGTTGCGTTTGAGTACTTAACGTTAGCAAGACCCGTCACGATGTCCTTAGGGACGTCTAGACCCTGCATGATTCGCTCTAGCACGCGGTCTGCACGCTGAGCAAGTGAAGGGTCAAACGAACGCTCGAACTTGAACTGCTTAATCTTGTCACCAAGGTCTGCAGGTCCGCGGATGATAAGTGGAACAACTGCTGACGCCGAGTCTTCATCCTTAATAGGAGTGGTCATGGCGTCAACAAGCTGGTCCTCAAAGTCGTCAGCGGCTTCTTCAGGGTTGTACTGCTCGTTGTAGTTGCCGTCCTCGTCGTACGGGTAGTCTGGGTCCGGGCTGGCAGCCATGCTTAGGCCGTCAGGGATGTACAGAGCACCCGCGTTGAGGCGAGAACGCGCGGTCGCACGGAATGTGCGGTTTAGAAGCAGCAACTCAGCGCAGAGGTCAAGTAGACCTCGTAGGCTCGAGTCCGCTTCCTGTGAGTAGCGTGGGTGAGCCTTCCAGATACGTCCGACAAATGCAGACTGAGGCAAGCGGATAGTGTCGATATCGCCGCCGGACATAACTGAAGAACCACCGTTGCCAACTTCACGACGTGGTTTGATGATGTAGTTACCACGAGCGTCAACCTGAAGCTCGTCGGTGCTACGGATGTCCCAGGATTCTGGGAGACCAGAGCCAATACGCTCTGGAACCTGTACTAGGTAGCATTCGCCTGTTACCTGGATGTTTAGGGCAGCGTCTTTAAGAAGACCAGCCTGGCCTCCATACGCTGAGTTGAGTCGAGCAAGTGCACGCTCGGCTGCTTGACCTAGGTTGTCTGATACAACGCCAGACTTGCCAACTGGAACCGGTGCCTCGGCTGGGTCATCAACGCTGGCTGCGTAAATACGGATACGCGAGACAACAGATGCAACTAGGTTGAAGGCGTACTTAACTTCGCCGATTGAGTCGTAGTATTCCCACGCTTCGGCCTGCCAGCTAGACGCTGCAGACTGACGGCGCGACTTGAATAGGGCAGCTTCGCCCTTGTCGCCAAGCTTAATCTGAGTTGCAGCAGCTGTAAGAGGTCGAGGAGTGTTGTAAGCAACTGTCTCTGCTGGCACAATGCCAAAAGCAGACGAAGAAATTGACGGGAGCGACGGGCGAGCGGCAGGAACCGACGCACGGATGCCGTTTGATGATGGTTTGCGTTCCTGGTTCTCAGGTTCGCGCTTGAAAATGCCCAAAGGGACTCCCAGTCTTTAATAACGGAGCGAACTAATCCATTCGCGCGGCTATGTATCCAACAATGCTTGATATCGACAATACCAATGATACCACAAATGTAAGTGTAGGAGCGAGAAGGTAGCCGCCAACTAAAATACTAGCAGCCCAGATGCTCGTGCACCAGTAGCAAGTGAACAAATAGCCTATTTTTGACTCTCCAGGGTTCCATTTTCGCCAAATTCGCTGCCGAATCGGGTCGAAGAGGTAATCTTCAACCAGAAAACGGGTGATTCGGTGGGTTGCTAGAGTCAAAATGATAAACGTGAGTATGTCGATGTCTATTGGCATTTACTGGTCCATAATCGAGTTGACGGTCTTGTAAGGATTCCAAGAACGTAGCCTTGAACCGCATCCGCAGTTAGTGTCTTTGCGAAAAGCCATCATTTTGCCACTCTCGGTGATTAGACGGTGCTCTTCGGGAGGGGTGTCGGCCTTCAAATAGTTCGCATACTTCTCGCGGAAGATGATTTTTGCGCCTTCGTTACTGTCTACAGCAACTACAACCACGTTATCGAACACAACTACGCGAGTTGTACCTACGTAGTGGCTCTTAGGGTTGTTTGCATTGCTCTTTAGGTCTTCCAGGTTCTCGAAAGCGCCCTCTGGAGCAACAGCTACGTGTGCCGGAAAGATGTCGGTAATGATTTTCATCGGATTCTAAACGTTCCTCCGGTACTAAACTTGCGGCCATTGTCGATTTTACGGCCAGCAAAGCTGCGAGCGCGAATTTTGCCACCTGTAAAGCCCGGTGGAGGCTTAATTAGGAGCGCAGTTAGTGCGTGAACGAGTGCGTCAACGCGGTCAGGCGATTTTCCTTCACCTGGAACCCAAGAAATCATCTGAGTCTCTAGGTCAGGCAGATGTCCAACGTGGTGAACACGCTGTTGCTCGTAGGCAAGGGTGATTGGCTCTGCACGGAGCTGCTTACCCTGCTTTGAGTGGACTTCTAGAACCGTAATGCTCGGGTCGATGGTGTGGATAGCGTTCTTAACGAGCGCACCACCCTGGTTGACCTCGGCTACAACAGGACAGCCCCACTTGCGTGCCATCTGAACAACCTTCTCAGCCCAAACAGTCGGTGAGCCAAGAATAGACGCGTCTTCGAGAACCCAAGCGTTGCGCTTGTAAAGGTCTGACTCCGAGCTGGACGCGCAGACAACAATTCCACACTCGTCGCGAGGGTTTTCAGCAACCGAAGGGTCAACGCCGATTACTCGAAGCGGAGTATTGAGTGGGTAGATGCTTTCGCGGCCAGCCTCGATAGACTCTTCAGTCCAGAGAGCGCCTTCCATGGCTTCGAGCATCTCACCGTAGAGTTCCTGGCGGGCGAGAGAGGTTCCCTCGTATACGCCGAGCATGGTGTCAAGATAGGTGCCAGACAAGTTACCTGCGTTGTCCATTGTCGAACCACGAGTAATCGCAACGCGGCCAGTTTTTGACTCTTCGATAAGTTTGTAGAGAAGCGGGGTGCGCTTCGGAGTCGTGGTGCAAATAATCTTTGGGTGCGAACCAAGACGAGTACCAACGCGCAAGTTGTCAAAGGCGGTCATACCAGCAGCATCAGGTGTCTGTCGCCAAGCAGCAATCTCGTCGCCCCAAGCGTGAGTGAACTGAGGACCACGAAGCGAGTCAGGCTCGTCAGCGGTAAAGAGCGAGGCTACGTTTCCATTAGGCCAAGTTAGACGACGCTTCGAAGGCTCGTACAGTGGACGCTCGGAAGGTGGGGTCACGGCCATGATGCCAGACTCACCTTCAACGATAACGTCACGCACGTCACCAGCGGTACGCGCAACAAGTGCGAAACGGCGTTGACCAGTTGTGGTGTATTTAGCCTGCTCGCGCACCCACTCAGCGGCAAGACGCGTCTTACCAAAACCACGGCCTGCAAGTACAAGCCAGATGTTCCAGTCGCCGTCAGGAGCCTGCTGCTCCGGGCGACCCCAGACAGACCAGTCCCATAGCAGAACTTCTGGGTCCATACCCTCTAAAGCAGCAGCCCGCTCTTCTGGTGGTAGAAGGGCGAGCTGCTCCATGATGCTTTTTGACATAAGGTTAGTTTACATCATCTTTGTAGAAAATGATAAGCCAGAACCACAAAGCAATGTAAAGCTCTTTGGTCTTGCTGTCGTAGAAGAAGTCGAAGAACCGCAGGTTCCTCTTTCGGATGGATGTGACTCTTACGCTCACTTGATTCGGTTCTTTTCTAGGATTGGGGTGTAGACCTTCGAAGTTGCCTTGTCGGCAGTCTTGTAGCCGTAGCGAACAAGACGGAAACGCAGAGCACCGTGAGTAACTCCAAGACGCTTAGCAAGGCGGTAGAGAGTTACGCCCTCAACAACGTGAGCGTAGTTAAGCAAAGCGGTGTACTCCTCTGCCTCTGCGCGGTACTTGGTTCCGTTTGAGCGGACAAGCTGTGCAAGTGGCTGAAGTTCAAGTAGTCGGGCGAGCGTCTCTGGAGACGGCTCGATGTAGACAGGCTTTGGCTTCTCTGGCTTGGTTGGTGGAGCTGGGATGCTGATGTCCGAAACTAGGGTGAGCCCGCTGGTGCCAACGCTCGGGTCCTCTAGGTCGTACGAGTTTGAAATCTGACGGACGCGCTCGCGAGTCAGTTTCGAAGCAGAAGCGATTGACTCTAGTGTCCAACCCTCGTGGCGCAGTGCTGCAATGAGCTGGTCGCGCTCCTGGTTGTCGAGCATGTTGTCAAATGCTTCCTTGATGGTCTCCGGAAGAATCTGGTGCTTCTTGATGTATTCAGTCATTTTGAATGGTTCCTTTTTTGTGGTTTATGTCAGTGTATGGGGTTTAGTTAGTCTTTGTCAAATCCGTCTTCGCTCTGGGTTCGACGTGGCTTTTTGGCTCGAACTGGACGCTCGTATGTGCGGGCTGGTGGAGTTCTGTTCTCTGCAACATGAAGCGGGACTTCCGAAATGGTGAGTCGAACTTCGCCTTCGCTGTCTAGCAAGTAGTTTGGCTGAATGTCCATGTCAACAATGTTGATGCAGGATTCAAGAATGGTGACATACTTCTCGACGTCTTGGATAACTGCGTGCGGGCTGAATTCAATCAGCAAGCTGCAGTCAAAGATGTCGAAGACACCAGACTCCGGTAGAGAGTCGCGAAACTCTTCTGGGCCGTAAGCAGTTATGACGGTGCGTAGCTGCGGTCGTGGCTCGATGTTCATTTTCTTTTTTCCTTTTCTTGTAGTAGGTCTAACTCTTCGTCAGTCGAAGTCGCGCTGAAGATTGCAATAAGCATGGCCATTCCAATAAGCGCAAAGATTGCTAGGCAGGCCAGAATGACAACCAAAACTATCAGCGCGGCCATTAAAAAGTTTTCAGGCACGGCCGTCTCCTAGTTTTCGTAGGAGCGGAGGGTTGCTAGTGCGTTAGCAATTACTCCGATGGCGATGCTCTGGAGCGCGTTGTTGCGAGGGTCCAGAATGAAGATGGTAAACGCCAGTACTGTCAGAGCTGCAGCAAAGGTGGCAGTCCAAGAGATAGAGCGGAGAAAGAGGATAAACTTGAGCATTGGTTATTTCCTTTTGTCGTTGTCGTTGTCTTGCGGTGTGACTACGCCGAGAAGGGCCTGAAGCTCTTCGACGTCCTGAGGTCTGTCTTCTTCGTAGCGGTGGTCGTCCTTGCCGTCGTTAAGAAAGGCTAGGCCAACCAAAAACGCAAACGCAATTAGACCGAGAATGAATTCAAACATCATGCCTCTATCTTACTACTGTAGTTTTTGTGTGTAAAGCTTTTTCTGAAAAATTATGGGGGGCAGTTTTAAGCCATACCCCAGGGCCTACATTCTGTGGGTTTATGGGGTGTCCAGAATGCGAGTGTAAGTGACCTTGCTATATTTTCCAGCAAAGGTAGCGACTGATTCAATCACTGTGCCCTGGCCTTTTTGTCTAGCGTGAATCATCTTTCCACCGCCGATATAAATTCCAACGTGGTATGCAGACTTGGAATTTTTATACGTAAAGGCAACAATGTCTCCGACCTTAGGGTCTTTGACAAGTTTTCCTGCCTTCTGCTGCAGTGATGCTCGGTGTTCGAGTTCCACACCCATTTGCTGGTACGCCCACATGACCAGACCCGAGCAGTCCCACCCTGAGGGGGTAGAACCAGAAAACACATACCAGGTGCGTCCAACGCGTTTCTTCAACGCTTTGACAGTTTTGGTAATGCTCGTGGCGTTTTCAAATTGCGCCTTCAAAACAGACCGACGTTCCGCCAAAACTTCTGGCGATACGACATATGCAGCTGTCTGCTCGTTGAGCGCGTTTGTAGTTGTCTCACCCAGGAGGGTCTGGAGAGTAAAGTCAATCGGCTGGTTTACCGAGACTGTTACTACCTCTGTATCCTCTGCAAATACAAACTGATTCGGCTCGGCGCTGGCGGATAGAGATGCGGTGCACCCTGCCAGTATCGAAGCCGTGACTATTCCAATTAGCCATTTCATTTAGCGACCTACCTTTCAGAAGTGAATACCTTAGTACTCGGTCGTTTATTGTCCTGGGGACTTGTTTCGTTTTCAGTTGTCTTACTCAGTTAGAGTGCGAAAAAGCACACCCTGACTTTTAGTGTCTGGATGTGCTCTCCGTCATATCAGGATAGCA
>JACCDX010049348.1_pt1 | contig 24873 bp, 22 predicted proteins | sample 7449681 | NCBI WGS metagenome assembly JACCDX01 (sample SAMN15323450, study PRJNA562643) | freshwater metagenome | isolation source: river surface water | place: USA:Blue River Watershed | collected 2017-08-18
ATTTTCGGGCAGATTCTTCGGCGCAGGCACAATTCGAAATTTCATTGGGCAACGGAAAAATCGGTGATACAAAAGGTCTTCATATAGTCCCCATAGTTTAACAGGATAAAACGGGGCTTTCCTAAAGCTCTGATCCCGGTTCGAGTCCAGGTGGGGGCACCAACATTCTCACTCTTTCGCAAATCGCTCTTTTTCCAGAATCCAGGGTAGTTTTCTTCGAATTACTTTTTTGCCTCGCTTGCATGCGAAAGCGAAGCGTTTCCGGTATCGTTGTAAAAATTGAGGTAAATTCTATGTTAAAAGCTAAATTTGTTTTCTTACTAGGCATCTTTCTCTGCACGAACACTTTTGCTCAATCCGAAGTGGCAACACCCGCTGTAAAGGCCCCTAAGGGCGCTAAGGTGTACTTCGTTCAACCGAAAAATGGAGATGTGGTTCCTTCAAAGTTTACGGTGAAATTCGGTTTAAAAAAAATGAAAGTTCGTCCTGCGTTGGAAGATCCAAATGATCACAAAACGGGTCATCATCATATTATTGTAAACGGCGGTCCCGTTCCCGCAGGTCAAACCATCCCCGTGGATGATCAGCATATTCACTACGGAAAAGCCCAAACAGAGGCTGAGCTGAATTTACTTCCGGGAAAATATAAATTAACCATGCAGTTCGCCGATGGTGCTCATCGATCTTATGGACCAGAGTTAAGCGAAACCATTGAGGTTGAAGTTAAGTAGATTTTTTCAATTCCTTTAAGGCTTCGTGGTTTTTTGATGAAAAATTGGAAGGTCACGAAGCAATAAGTTGGTAAACCGATCATTCGCAGCTTTGTTGGGATGGCCATCGTAGGGAATGGTTGCGGGCTCGTTCATGAGTGCCTGAAGATCAACGATGGAATAATCTAAAATTGGAATTCCCAACTCATTGAGAGCTGCTCTCAATTGCAAATGCGTGGTTTCTTCCACTCGTAGAGGATAAAAAACCACGTAAAATGGGTTATCTAGGCTTGTCTGCTGTTTGTATTCCATTTGGATGGCTTGAATCATTCTGGCTAAATATCTGACATTCGACTCTGTGTACAATGGCCAATTGATTCCGATGAGGTGAGTTAGGTTTAATTGAAAGATCATTTTATAAAGACTGTGCCAAATAGGGTAAACTTCCGAAAACTTTCCCAACGATTCAAATTTACCGTTCACTTCTTTTACTGCTTCTTTGTTTCCTCCCCAGCTGCCAGCTACTTGTAACGTATTCAGAGCTCGGTCGATGGTGTCACGAAATAAATAGATTGCTGCTCCCTTTTTATGAGCATTTTGCGGGAACAATTCTTTTTTTAACGCAAAGGAAAGTATGTCATTGGGACCCCATCCGGGTTTTCCTAGATTATAGGCTGTAAATATTTGTTGTTTTTCGTTTAGAATCCAAGGAATGGTTTCAGCGTCGTTGAGTCCATCCCCGAATGTAAAGGAACAGCCAAGAACGAAGAGATGCTCCTTTGAGCTCGGAGGACTATTTAGAGGAAACGAAATACGTCTCCCATTCAGTTCTGTGATTTGTACATCATAACTCATCTCCTTTTGAAAGAGGCCCCTTTGTCTGTACGACTTAATTTTATGGGCGATAGTATTTTCGACAAATTCTTCTTCTTTTAAGTCGTATGCTTCTATGTCCATCCGTTCGATGCGGCTGAAAGGGGTTACCGTTGCTAGTGGTTCTAAAGATAGGCTGTGTTTCAATTCATTTGGCAAAGGTGGATATGGATTTTTTAAAGAGTATTGGAATTCCTTAACGGGTCTTCGCGACAACGCCCATAGATCTTTACCGAAGAGACCAATGCCTAGATCTACCAGATAAATGAAAAATAGAGCCAAGATGGATCCTATAAAAATAGCTACGGTTCTAAATAGGAATAACTTCCATCGGAGATTCTGCATGGGTCAATTCTCGCTTTTAAATCTTTGTAGAAAATCGGTACGAATGAATGATGCGATTTCAACCATCTTATTGTTTGATACGATATTTTTCATTTCATTGTACTGCGAATTACCTTGAATGAAAGAGCGGAGCTCTTGAATGGCGAAATTATCAAATCCTTTTGTTGGAATGACTAGAATCTCCGGGCTACCAATGCTTGTGGCCCCCGCGGAGCCTCCGTGCCAACGAACAGGAATATCATTTTTTACCATGCCCATATAGGAATGGCGAAGGTATTGGGTGAATGGGTTCGTGGTTACGATATCTATTTGTGGATCAATGGATCTGGCTCTTTCGAGATCTGGTGCAAGAGTTTGGATGACTTCAGTCACGGCAACTAATTCTTGTTTCTGATGGCTTTCCGGGCGTGGAATTAAGAATAGAAAGAGACAAATAAACAGAAGGGGAAGAGAATATGCAGATTTCTTGGGGATCCAAGTGTTTTCAGAAATAGTAGTTACAGCGAAGAGTAAGAGAGCAAGAGAACTTATCAAAGTGTTCCTTACGTCCTGATCGCGATAAAAAGCAAAAAATAGACTATCAAAAAGAAAGACCATAAAAAAGGTCGCCGACAAAGTATTCCATCTTCCATGGTATCCATTAATAAAAAAAGAAAGAATCCCGGCTGCAATGAGATAGGGAAAAAGTGGAAGGTTTTCGAAAAACAAGATGTAGAAATACCGCAAAACGTGCTGCCAATCGAAAACAAACATGCTTTGACCTGATCGCATGACAACAGTCATTTGTGGATTGAATGGAGAGTCCACAAGTGCAAGCACGCTCCAAAGATAAAACCCAACGACGACTACTATGGGCAATAGTAGTAAACGAAGAAACTTTTTATTTGAAAAAAGGACAAAAGCCGCAGGAAGAAAGACGAGAGAAGATTCTCTCAGCAGAATGGAAAAAGTAACGAAATAGAAAAATGCTAAAATGTTTCTCTTATGGAGAAAAAATAGAGCCAAAAATCCGAATAAGGATGTCGCTAGAAGAGGCTGATTGTGGGCGGAATAAATGTAAAAATATTCATTTCCCAAAATACAAAGGCAGACCAAGACAGACAAAAGCGTATTGGTTTGACGGAGAGTCCAGTAGCTCAGAACTACGACCGTGAGCGATGAAAAGAGAAGGCCTACCGATCTTGCAAGCCCGGTAGAGTAACCAAAAGTAGAATAAAAGAGCCAGTTGATTAGGTGCCAACCGGGTGGGTGACCAAAGGAATACTCTGGCCAGTGGAAAATTCCTAAACCTAGCACTTGGGGAGTGGCGTAGTAGAATTCGTCATTAAATAGGGGCAAATGGAGCCAATCCCATTGTGAGTACCCATGATAGCCCAACGCTAGAATGATACTGAAAACCCAGCAACCCACCGACTGGGTACTGAATAGACTGGACCTCAAAGAATCTCGCCAAGTTTGCACGTCTTATTGTCTTCAGAAGGCTAAAGAAATGCAACGGCAGGGTCGCCTAACTATTGAAAACTTCGCGTGAAATGGCCTCACGAATGAGGTGGTCTATTTTGGAGAGTTTCCGTTTAGGCTTTCTTATTGCTGAGAGTGCTGAAAGGAAAACCTATCCAAAAAAGGATGAGGATCTAAATTGCAAAAGGATCGCTCTCTAGATATAGTGCGCAGCATTAATTGCCATAGGGGCGACGGCTTAGCAGAATAATCAGAAAAAGATGATCTCTTCGACTTCGCTCTCTGTTTTGATACCGCGTAAAAAGGAGAACCCAGAATGTATTGGAAACTCGTTCTTAGTATTTTTCTGGTCACAAGCACATTAGCCTCGGCCGAGGTTTCTTCTATTTCCGACTGTAGCCTTGCTGGTTGGGACACTTCTCGAAGGATATCCAAAGACAATTTGAAGATCGTACGATTCACGGCCTCTAAAAAGTGCGCGGCTGCATTCCTCATCAAGCCCAATGATAAAAAAATCAATGATGGCTTTCGTTCCGAAATGAAAGATCCCAATTATTCTCGCGCGGGAACCACCGTTTCCTATGAATTTTCAACGTATATTCCAGCCTCACTGAAAAATGTGGAAAAGTCTCGATTGGTGATTGCCCAGTGGCATGATGCAAAGGAAGAGGGCGTACCTTTGCAAAGGCCTCCATTTTCCATTCGATTAGTAGATGGAAAAATCATGTTTCCTCTTTTTAATGAGACTATCTATCGAGAGAACCCCAATGGGTGGGGAAAAAATTTAGCGACTCTCCAGATTCCCTATGGCCAGTGGATCCGTTGGAAAATTCAAGGAACGTGGTCTGCTTCGTATCGTGGGAAATTACAAGTGTGGATGAATGGAAAAAAAATCATCCAACACGATGGTGAGATCGGTTACCCAGGAGACGTATGGGCCCCCTATTTCAAAATGGGTGCGTATACTACAAAACCTTTTAGTGCACCGATCACGATCTATCATTCCGAGTATCGAAGAACGGTTTTGGATCGTTAGGCGTTTTGGGAATTCGTATCCAGATCATCCATAGAAATAATGCCGCCACAAAATGTATATTGATGGCATCCAACCTCGCACTCCAATAGTGTGTGAGAATTTCTGGAGAACTCCCGTAGACGAGAGCCAAGTAGATTCCAAGATAGATTTTCCAATGTCTTTGTCGATATAGAATCACCTGCGACAAAGGAAATAAGAGAAACACAAAATAGTCTTTCCAAACAATGTGCGAAAGAAAAAGTAAAGAAAACCCCACAGCGCTGGGGAAGTCTAATGCATATTTTCTTTTGTGAGCGCAAAACCACGTGATGGCCGTGAGGAGGGATCCCAATGCAAGAGAAGTCATTGCAAGGTGTTTGCTGGAAAGCGATAGAATATTCCATTGCACCTCTCCGATGGGGTGAAGTTGAAAGGGAGCCGCATGAAAGAAACGAACAAGAAAAGCGTAAATGCTTTGATTTCCAGAATCTGTAGGTAATCCCTTTGATGCCAAAGATTGAAAGAATTCAAAATGCAATTGAATGGCAAGTTCCCAAGGCCAAACCATGAAGGGCAACAACAATAAAATGAAAAATGCTCCGGCCGAAAGTGCTAGATTCTTCCAGTTTCTTCGAAGGAGAAATTCCAATCCTTGCACTAAGGGATAAACTTTTAAAATACTCGCCACAGGCCAAAGGACGGCCGAATAGAATTTATTTTGTTGCAAGCCTCGCGTCGTAGCGAAAACCAGAAATAGTAGAAGAGGATTGATTTGTCCGTATCCAAAATTGATGGAGAAGTAACGATTTAAACAAAGAATAGCAAAAAAAACTGCCCAAGATTGATTGGCCAGAACAAAAAGAATCGTTGCCGTGAACACGTGCCAGGACCAACGGTGAAAATTCCAAGATTCACTAAAACCAAAGGGAGCCAATAGGATGGCTGTGGTGGGCGGATACAAATATCGATCGGGACTTACCTTATAAAGGTTTTCCGGTTCATAGAGCGCGTGTTTGGCGGCAGTGTAGAACACTTTAAAATCTGGACTGTCTAGTCGAATGACTCTTGGGGCGGTAATGGCCGCAAAAGCAATAGACAAAACAAGAGAGAAGAGCCAAAGCTTTTTGCTCACGGCTTTCTACCAATCCAAATCATATGCCTAGATCCTTTAGGGCCCAGCTTTTTACCAACTACTTGTAATTTTTTTGCTAGAGATAAACTAGCATTCACTTGTTGTACCCAGGGAAAATGTTTTAAGGCTTTTAACCATGATTCTAGTTGGTACGAGGGACGATCTCCAAGGTACTCTTCGTATACAGATTCAAAGCTAGTTCGCGAAAACGTTTCTTTCACATCGGAAAACCATTCCGGCCTTAGGTAGTCAGAGAAAATAGCAAAACCGCCAGGCATTAGGACTCGATAAATTTCCGAATAGGCCTGCATTTTTTGTTCTAAAGTAAAACCCCATTCATGGATTCCATCAGCAGCTAGGGCGCATTGAAAGGTATTGTTGGAAAAGGGCAGCTCAAGTGCAGAACCTTCATGAAACTCTAAAAAACCAGAATGTTCCATATTGTATAAGCGCTTTTTTGTTTCAGAAAGAGCCGTTGGCGAAATTTCTAAAAGACTAAAATGTTCAGTTAAGGGTAATAATCGTTCCGATAGAATTCCCTTGGAACAACCAATTTCTAACAATACTTTTTGCGGTTGTAAGTATTGCTTCACGAGTTCTGCTAATCTTTCGTGACGAATTCGTTCGACCGCGCGTTTCGAATATTCCCAAGGCTCATTTTTCGTTTGATAAAGAGACTCGTATCTTTTCACTGAGACTTCTCTTGTTTTTTTAGCTGCCAGAGCTTGATGTGAATGACTAAACGAGAAAGTCCTTCGAGAAGTGAGATCACAAAGCCCGCATACCCATCTTTCCAAGCGCGGTAATAAAAATAATTTTTCCACCACATGGCTGGAAACTCAAAAATCAAATGGAATAAATTTGTTCTACGTCCATTTCGAAAGCGATCAAGGGCTTGAAGGGTAGTGTAGTGATTCATTTTCGATAAAAAATGTTCCACATGAAAGTTTGGGTTGTGAAGAATTGGTTGAGAAAGAAATCGCTCTGTCCCTTCCGTGGTTAAATTCTCGTGAATCAATCCACTGTACTTTGATCCCGGGCGATAAAAAAATCTTGCCTGAGAGGATGGATTCCAAATTCCATATCGAATTTCTTGTCCCAAGAAATATTCCACCCGTCGAATTTCGTATCGCTTAACGTCGGGGCCGTTTGGTTGGCTTAGTAGTCCTTGCAAAGTAATCTTTAGCTCTTCAGAACAAGCTTCGTCTGCATCTAGTAAAAAGACCCAATCGTGTTTCGCTTGGGCTAAGGAAAAGTTTCGTTGGTCGGAAAAGCCTTTCCATTCCCGTTGAAAAAAACGAACTTTTCCCGACCAGGGCTTGTCTTTGGCTTGGCAAATTTCCGGCGTTCGGTCGGTGGAAAATGCATCCACCACAATGATTTCATTGCACCAAGACATCGATCGAAGGCAGCGTTCGATCATTTTCTCTTCATTTTTTGTGATTACAATACCGCTCACGGGAAGCATGGCTTTACTTTGCCATATCTTCCGAAAAGTCTGAAGCCGTTCGGGGTAGATTGCTCTTTTGGGGTTCAATTCTTTTTAGGGAAATTTGGGTTTTGCCGGTGTTAGGCCGAAATTATTGGCTGAAGAGAAAGTTTATTGCATGTGGCGGGCTCGGGAAACCACGGTGATTTTCGTGCGGATTCGTTGGAAGAGCGAAACCTCTTCACCCACTGCAGCTAAATTCTTGGGATTCTCAGAATGACCCGCAGCTTCCTGTCTGCCACCAACGGTTTCGGAACCTGTGGCACCCGCTGGATTCTGAAGAAGCTCATTGAGTTCAGTTCCCGAGGAACGCAAACCAAGAGTTGGTTTAAATGCCGGTGCAGCACCGCTGGCAAGTCCTTCTCCCTCATCGCTTTTGGCGGCAGGATTTCGGGCCGCACCGCTTTCTTCAGATGAAGACTTGGATGAGTCACCAAAGCCAGATCCACTCATGGAAGTTCCGCTGCTGCTTACACCATTTCTAGCCACAGTGGACGCTGCGCCTGAGCTGGTGCCCCCAGTGGAATTCTTAGAATCCTCTGAAGATGCCGAAGCACTTGAGGCGCCACCTGGTGTTTCAGGCGTGAACTTTTGACTCGATAGACCGGATTCAGACGATTGATTCAAAGGAATATCTGTTTTCCCGCCGGAGAATCCGGAATCTAGTTTGGCCGTTTTGGCTTTGTCGATGGTGGAAGAAATGTTTGATCCGTAAGGATCGCTCGATCCTAAGCCAGATCCACCGCCACCGCCTTGAGGCATTTGTGGAGGTTGCATTCCTTGACCATTCTGATTGGCCTGCTGCCCATTTTCAGCCATCTGTGCGGCCTTGGCTGCCTTATCTGCTGCGACTCCACGAGCTTGATTCGCAGAAGCTGTGCAAGATTGTTTTGCTTGTTCCACCATTCCTTTGTCTGAAGGGGCAACATTGCTGCAAGCGGATTGAATGTCAGATACGCATTGGTCGTAACCTGTGGCCACTTGTTGAGCCAAGGCCTCTTGCTGTTTTGCAGCTGCTAATCCCGTTTGATTCACATCTCCCGTTTTGAACATATGGTCATTCTGGAATTGGTTGGCGCCGGCGACCGCTGCGCTACCTTGAGTGGAAGCCGTTGCACTAGCGGTGATTCCGGCATCTTGCTGTGCAGCTAGAGTGAGTTTATTGTTTGCGGTCTCCACCGCCTTACCTATTTGAGTCTTGCAACTCGTACAAGTAGATTCGGGCGTAACGCCCACCATGCCAGGGGGAACTTGTTCGATATAGTACGTTGAATCTCTGCATGCCGGTTCTGTTGCCTTGGCAGGGGTGATTTGAGAGATTTCCATGGCTGGGGCAGGTGCTGTCTCCCAAACCAAAAACAGAAATGAAAGTCCTAGGACTCGACGGATCCAAAAGCTGTATTGAAAAACAGTCCCCTTCATTACCAATTCCCCAGACCTCTTTATCGGCCATTTGGACCAAAATCTTGGGGTCCCCGAAAGAAATAAGCGTTTTTGGAGATAAGTAAAAATAGCTTTAAAATCAATATTTTACAGGGTCTTTTGAGATTGAATGTATCCTTGAAGCATGAGTTTTGCCCCAGCGGGATTCGTCGCCAAAGGCACGTCATGCACATCACAAATCCTCATTAGCATGGAGATATCGGGGTCGTGGGGATGCATGCCTAGAGGGTCTCGCAAAAAAATCACACCCTGGCATTTTCCCGTGGCGACTAAGGCAGCGATTTGAGCATCTCCGCCCAAGGGGCCAGAAAGCAGGCGCTCAATCGTAAGGCCCTCGCTCTCCACGATCTTTCCAGAATTTCCAGTTCCAATCAGGCGAAACTGACGAAGCTCTTTTTGGTGCGTTTTGACAAAGTCTCGAAGAAGAGATTTTTTTCCGTCGTGGGCAATTAAAGCTATGACTCGTTCCATAAAATACTCCTCTCGGAAATTGTACGAACCTCAGCGGGGAATTGCCTAGAAATATTGGCAAAGAAGAAAGAATTATCCTATACCAAAGCAAAAGGAGAATTTGTCATGGCGAAAGGCCCCGTATCTCAATTTATCGATCACCACTATAGGCACTTCAATGCGGCTACTTTGAAAGATGCTGCTCAGGGCTACAACACCCACTTGAATAAAGGGGGAAAAATGTTGGTGACCCTAGCGGGAGCCATGAGCTCTGCCGAACTAGGGCTTTCTCTTGCGGAAATGATTCGACAAGGAAAAGTACATGCCATTTGCTGTACTGGAGCGAATCTTGAAGAAGATATCTATAATTTAGTGGCCCACGATCACTACGAGAGAATTCCTCAGTGGAGAGATCTTACGAAAGCTGACGAGCAAAAATTGTTGGATCGTCACCTCAATCGCGTGACCGATACATGTATTCCAGAAGAAGAGGCTATTCGTAGAATCGAAGGCGCCATCATTGAAGAATGGACCAAGGCCGATAAAGAGGGACGAAGCTTCTTTCCTCATGAGTTCATGTATAAAATTCTCTTGTCTGGAAAACTAAAACAGCACTACCAAATTGACCCCAAAAACAGCTGGTTGTTGGCCGCTGCAGAGAAAAACTTACCCATGGTAGTTCCAGGTTGGGAAGATTCCACCACAGGAAACATTTTTGCGGGTCACTGCATGAAGGGGAACATCAAAAACGTACACACCGTAAAAAGCGGTATTGAATACATGATGAATTGGGCTGGCTGGTATATGGAAGAAAGCAGAAAAGCTGACATTGGCTTTTTTCAAATCGGCGGCGGAATCGCAGGAGACTTCCCCATTTGTGTAGTTCCCATGCTGGATCAAGACATGGAGTACGATAACGTAAAAACGTGGAGCTATTTCTGTCAAATCAGCGATTCCACCACCTCTTACGGATCCTATTCTGGCGCGGTTCCCAATGAAAAAATCACCTGGGGTAAGCTCAGTGTAGATACTCCTTCGTACATCATTGAATCCGATGCAACCATCGTGGCTCCTTTGATGTTTGCCTATATTTTAGGCTGGTAAGCGGTTAGGGATTTTTCCTAAAAGCACAAGATCGATTAGAGAATAGAAAGACCTTTTCACTTCCGGGGAAAAGGTCTTTCTTTTTGTTTGGTGGGCAGTGTTAGTACGAACCGAGTATTGGGGAAGCGATCATCATAGATTAGTTTGCCGCCATGATCTTCGGCCAATGACCTTGAAATACTTAGGCCCAAGCCAGTTCCTTTTCCGATCTCTTTCGTAGTAAAAAAGGGAGTCATGAGTTTTGCGGCAATTTCTCTTGGGATTCCTTTCCCGCTATCCATTACGTAGATTTCCACCACTTCCTTAGTTTGGTGGGCGCCCACTTCAATCCATGGATTTTCGGTGTTCTGAATTGCGTCTAACGCATTCCCCAATAGATTTAACAAAATTTGTGAAATTTGTACGCTTCTACATTCTAATACAATGGTTGGCTCTACTTTTAATATCAATTGAATTTGTTTTTGTCGCAAACGCTCCGAACATAAATCTAAGGTGTCTCGTAAAATCGAAGCAAACGGATACGATTGAAAGGGTTCTCCTTCCCCTGAACGCGAAAAAAGCTTTAAGCCCTTTACGATCTTTCCAATTCTGTCGGCCGTTTTCTCAATGGTATCTAAAGATTCTAAAATGGCTTGAGTTTGAACTTCTCCATTTTGGATCTTTTTTTTCAGTTGGTTTGTTTTTCCGAGGATGATGGACAATGGATTATTTACTTCGTGGGCCACACCACCAGCCATTTCACCTAAAGTACTAAGTCGTGAAGAATGCACCATGAGAGCTCTTTGTTCTTCAATAATTTTTGCCTGCTCTTTTTCTTGACTGATATCCCTTCCAATCCCAATAGAGGCGCCGGAAGAAAGTTTTACGTTGGCCCAAATCGTAGGAAGATATTCTCCCTTTCGTGTTTTGGTTAAAAACTCTTCCCAGTCTTTTCGCCCCGAAAGCATGAAGTTCAATACTTTTGCTCGCTCCTGCGGATCCGGATAAAATTCTGAAAGAATATCTCGACCCTGCATGGATTTAGTGTCCCATCCGAGTTTTTCTTCCCATTCTTTATTGCACCATTGGAAAACACCATTCTGATCAAAAAAACTTAGCATGATTGGAATATTTTCCACGATCGATTCGAACTTTTCTTTTTCTAAAGTAAGAGCATTTTCTCGCTCTATGTCTTTCGTAATGTCTGTGGCAATTCCTACCACTCGAAACACAGTTCCATTTTCGTCTCGGATAGGAAAGGCTATGTCATGGATCCAAGTAATTTCGTTTTGAATTCGTAAGCGATAGCGAATGTCATATTGTCCTAGGGGCTGAAGGGGAAAAGCTGCAATTACTCTTTCTTTATCTTCTGGATGAATTGGGTCTAAAAAAGAAATAGGATTCTGGTACAAGGACTCTACTTTTTGTTTCCAGATTCTTTCATAACCTTTGCTGATATACTCGATGCGACTTTTGGCGGGGTCAGAAATCCAGATTACCGAAGACAAATGATTGGTAATGGCTTCAAATTTCTCCCGTTCTAATTCTAAGAATGTATTCATCAATTTCATTTGATGGATTTCTGAATTCCAGATGTAGATGTGTCTTACTTTTTTGTTTTCGTCACGAACGCAGTTTCCTTGAGCTAGCATCCAAAGGAAGTCGCCTGATTTCTGTTTCATTCGGTATTCTTGTCGAAAATGGGGAACATTGTCATTGAGGCAGATTTGGATTGCCTTCATAACTATATCTTGATCGTCCTCATGAACTTTATTTAACCAAGAGTCAATTTCCGGAGGAAAATCTTCGCTTGCATAACCAAGCATGTGTTTCCATTTTTCAGAGTAAAATACGTTTCCCGATTCCACATCCCAATCTAGGAATCCGGCATTGGCATTTTCCGTTGCCTCTCGGAAGCGAGATTTTTCCCTTTCTAGGTTTTCCAATAACTTCTTTGCTTCGCTAACATCTTCAGCAATATAAAAAAACAATGGGCAAGCATCTTCTGAAAAGCCCAAATAGCTCACTGTAACTTTTAAATGGCGATCTTCTTCAAAAATTCGGTGAACGTATTCAAAGCAAGAAGGTGATTTCGAATCGAAACTTTTCAGATAGTTGCGTTTCCAGAGTTCTATGTATTCTTGCTTCACTCCAAGTTCTTGGGCCTTTGAGCCTGTGATCGTATTTTTTGGTTTTTGAAAAAAGTCACTAGTGGCCTGATTGTCTAAAATATGAACGATGGAATTCTCTTTAAGTTTTACAATCCCCATAAGAAAGGGAGAAACTTCGAAGAGTTTTTCAAAGATTAAATCTTTGTCCTTTTGACTCTCTTTTTCTAAGAACATTTGCCCCTCAAACCGAGTGGCAACAAAATTTGAGACCACCTATTCACAATGGTAATACATTCTCTCTTCTAAGAAAAATTCTAATCTGTATTCATCCCTTCATATTTGCTTGATAATCTTTTTTTTACTTTTCTATTCGTTCGTCCGAAGCTCTAGGAGTATGGAAAAAAAATATGTAATAGTTGCTGACGATGACATGGAAGTTCGCTTGCAGGTAAAAGAAATTCTGCAGGCGGAGCACAAAAATGTATTGGTCATTGAGGCCACCGATGGCGCGGATGCCATTCGAAAGATAAAGCTACAAAAATTCACATTGGCATTAATTGATTTGAGAATGCCCAAATTTGAAGGTAGCGCGGTTTTAGATGCTATCTCCACGCTACCAGGTGAATACAAACCAGACCATATTTTGGTGATTTCCGCTTTTTCAAATGCCAAAGAAATTCACGATAGGTATGGATCTCATATTGGATACCTACCAAAGCCGTTTTCGCGAGAAGATTTTTTAAAGTTCACCAACGATTTCTTTCCTAAAGCATCGGAACCTTCCAACGCAAATCCCGGGCAGAGGTTTGATTTAGTGATCGTTAACGCGTTTATAGACGGAACGATTAAAGTCTTAGAAACAATGGCTCAAACGCCGGTGGTGAAAGATTCTCTGTATTTGCGTGATCCTAATCAACCTAGTGGTGATATATCAGCGATTCTCGCCATTCATTCAACTACCCATCGTGGAAGTATGGCGATTTCTTTTTCCAAAGATTGTTTCCTTGGCGTTTTGAATCGAATGCTAGGGGAGAATCACCAGAATATCACTCCAGAAAATGCAGATGCAGCCGCCGAACTTTGCAACCAGATTTTTGGTTTAGCCAAAAAAGAAGTAAACGCCAATGGCAACGACCTTCAGCCAGCAATTCCATCAATTATCACGGGTGACAATCACAAAATACAACACAAAACCAATGGACCCTGTATTACGGTAAAGTTTAAAACCGATGTTGGAAATTTCACCATTGAAACGGTGATGGAAAATCTATAACAATTAAAAAATGAATTAAAATAAAGCGGGGATATGTTTCGATTCCCGCAGAACTATTCTATTTCTTTTTGCGCTATTGTACAAAGAAGGTGTTTACAAAATGATGAAACGATTTTGTCACCCAGATCGACTTTTCACGTAAATTGTATTCTCTGCTTTCATATTCAATGTGGTTCTTTTTACTCTTCTTAGAAACTCCACATTCTCGGCACTAGAGTCTTTGTACTTTTCTTCGATCTCTTTTTCAATTTTTTGAATCTCTTTTCCGTATTCCACAGCTCTCTTTACAACGGAAACCAATTCTTCCGTGGAAAATGGCTTGTCCAAAAAATCAGTGGCATTTAATTGAATGGCCTCTCTCATGCTTTGAGGATTTCCGTAAGCTGTTAAAACGACAAACGGAATAGGGTTAAAGCGAGAGCGTAAATTTTTCAGAAGCTCCAAGCCCGTCATGCGAGGCATGTTTATATCTGACAGAATTGCGCAAATGCTTGAATTTTTTGAAAGAAGATCCAAAGCCTCTTGGCCATCTTTTGCGCAGATGATTCCCGGAATTTCAGGTTCTAGGATTTCTTGAATGATTTTTTGCAGTTCAATTTCATCTTCTACCACTAATAAGGTAGGGCTTTGTTGGCTCATGGATATCCCCTCATGGACAATATCGACAAGGTTAGACAAAAAATGAGAAACCTGGCGTTAAGAGATTATGAAGTTCCGTTAATTGTTAAAAACTTATGAATTCCCCGCATTTCCCGTTCTTGGGCGTTAACTCACATTTGAGGAGAACCGAAATGCCAAGCTGAAGGACGGTAAATCTATGTTATCAGCTGAAGAACTGCAGGAATTTAAAACTGAGGCCTTAGAACTTCTAGAAACTGCAGAAAAGAGCTTATTGAAGCTTGACGAGGGCGCTGCATTTGAGCCTGAATACAATGCTATCTTTCGAACGTTTCATAATTTAAAAGGTGCAGCGGGAATGATGGAGTTTGTAGCTCTACAGTCTCACATGCATTCTTTAGAAAATATTCTCACAAAATTCAAAGAAACCGGTGCCATTCCTAAAGAGTATATTGACTTATTTCTGCGAGGAATCGACGCTACCCGTACCATTTTGGATGGCAAGGAAGTTCAATTTAGCTTTGATGTTGTATCTTCAAGTTCGCTTACAGAAACTGCGCCAGAGTCTGCAAAAGAAACCAAAGTTCATTCTGCCCACGAAGTAGAAAATTCAAATGCAAATTTGAATCAGCTAGAGGATCAAAAGGCAGCTCCGATGGTCGGGCTGGTCACTTCAGATTTAGTACAAAAACAGCCCGCGGAAACTGCTGCCGCCGGACTTCAAGAAAGTATGCTCCAAGAATTTCTCTCGGAAGGAGAGGAATGCATTGAAAGAATTTTCCAATCCATTGAGAAAATGAAAACGGGGCAAAAAAGTGCCGGTAATATCGATCAGGTTTACCGCGATATTCACTCTCTGAAAGGTTCGGCTTACTTACTTGGCTTTCAGACCTTAGGAGAACTTTCTCATGTAATGGAAGATGCTCTTGCCCCTGTGCGTGATCAAAATCGTGATCTAAAAAACACCGAATACGATTCCTTATGCGAAGGCATCAATCTGATCGAAAAAATGTTTGGTGTGATCAAAAGTAAATCTAATCAATTTCCAGTGGACGAAGTCCAAAAACTAATTTGTAAGATTCAGAAAAAAGAAACAATTGAACAGAAAGAAGAGGTCAGCTTGGCCATTTCAACTCCAGAGTCAACCCCAACAGTATCTGCTACTCCCATCACTCCTGTTACTCCTGAAAAAATTGCCTCACCGAATGCTTCCACCCCAAGTAGTCCAAGTACTCCTCCTGAGACTGGCGAAGGCGATAAGGCTGAAGCCAATAGTACTGTTAGGGTTCCGGTTGGACTTCTCGATAAATTAATGACTCTTGTGGGGGAAATGGTTCTTGTACGAAACCAGGTAATTCAATATTCTAGCAAAAGCGATGATCTCGCATTTCTAAATCTTTCACAGAGACTCAATGTGGTCACTGGAGAAATTCAAGGCGAGATGATGAAAACTCGCATGCAGCCCATTGGCAACATCTTAAATAAATTTCAGAGAGTGGTTAGAGATATTTCCAAAGATCTAAAAAAGAAGATTGAGCTCGAAGTAGAGGGTGCGGATACAGAGCTTGATAAAACTCTCCTAGAGGCCATCAAAGATCCGCTCACGCACATCGTACGTAACTCTTGCGATCATGGGATTGAGTCACCTGAAGTGCGACAGGGAAAAGGAAAAAGCGAAGTTGGGCATTTAAAGATCCGTGCATTTCACGAAGGTGGGCAGGTGATCGTGGAAATCCGTGACGACGGTAAAGGTTTACATAGGGACGTATTGATTAAAAAAGCAATCGAGAAGGGCATTTTATCCGCAGAAAAAGCCAATTCCATTAGCGATCGAGAGGCAATGAACCTTATTTTTGCTCCAGGATTCTCTACCGCAGCTCAGGTTACGAATCTTTCTGGCCGCGGAGTAGGAATGGATGTGGTGCGAAGCAATGTGGAAAAAATTGGGGGCTCCGTAGAACTTGATAGTCAGGCCGATCGAGGGACTTGTATCAAATTGAAGATCCCACTTACCTTGGCTATTGTTCCTGCAATGATTGTTCGTTCGGCTCATGAACAATATGCAATTCCTCAGATTAAACTTGTAGAACTGGTTCGTGTGGAGAAATCAGGACAAGAAGACAAAATTGAATATCTACAAGGAAAGCCTGTTTATCGTTTACGAGGAAATCTATTACCTTTGCTCGATTTGAAAGCCGTAATGGGAATTCCCGGACACGATACGAAAAAATTTACTGCTGAGTCTGAGGCAGTAAATATTGTGGTTCTTCAATCTGAAAAAAATCAGTTTGGTTTGATTGTTGATGAAATTCAAGACACGGCCGACATCGTTGTAAAACCCTTGAATCGGTTGTTAAAGTCACTGGCCATTTATTCGGGAGCTACTGTTTTAGGCGATGGATCCGTTGCCCTAATTTTGGATGTGGCAGGTCTAGCGGCGAAACAATTTAAAGCAAAAGAAGGCAAAGAGGATTCGTTGAAATCAGGTTTGGAAGATGAGGCACAAATGAAGAAAACCGAAGAGTCTCAAGAGTTCCTCATGTTCCGAGTGAATTCACCAACCAAACATGCCGTCTTTCTGGGCTATGTTCATAGATTGGAAGAGTTCAAAGCCAGTGCCATTGAAGTTTCTGGATCGCAAAAAGTGGTTCGCTATAGAAATGCCATTTTGCCGATCATTTCAGTGAGCGAGGCACTTGGATATGCATCGTCAGCTAAAAAAGAATCCGATGTGGTTCCTGTGATCGTTACACAACGTTCAGGAAAGTTCTTCGGGTTCGAGGTTTCAGAGATTCTCGATGTGTTCACCACAGAGGGCACAGTTGACTCTTCGATTGCAGATCGTCCAGGAATTATTGGCAATCTTGTGACTGAGGAGGAAGTTGTAACGGTGATTGACCCAAATCAAATGTTAGGAAATTTACAACAAAAACTTCCGGCTTCTTTTCAAAAGCTCCCTGGGAAAAACAAACTGGTTGAAGTTCCGAAGCCTAGCGAAGTTTCCACAAGTACAATTGGGGGAACTAGAATTCTATTCGCAGAAGATACGGCTTTTTTCCGTAAGCATGTATCAGGCGTGCTGACCCGAGCGGGATTTGATGTGACTTGCACCAATAACGGTGAAGAGGCGTTAGCCGAACTTCAATCCAAACCAGTAGGTCACTACCCAATCGTTTTAAGTGATATTGAAATGCCAAAAATGACCGGGCTTGAGTTGGCCTCGCAAATTCGCAAAGACAATCGTTGGAATGAGGTTCTATTGATTGCTCTTACTACGAAGGGTTCAGAGGCCGATCGACAAAAGGGGATCACAGCTGGATTCAATCTTTACTTGGAAAAACTGGATCCACAGGAGCTCCTCAGTTCTCTGCAGGCGTTTCCTTTAGCATCAGGGGAATAATAAATGGAAAATACAAAACAGTTCGCCACGTTCTATATTTCTGACCGTCTGTACGGAATTGATGTAATGCAGGTACAGGAAGTCACTCAAACTTTGTCATTAACACCTATTCGAATGGCGCCGCCATTTGTGAGAGGTTTAATTAATCTCAGGGGGCAAATCGCTACTGCCATCGGTATGAGAGAGTTGTTTGGATTGTCGGACGAAAAGAATGATTCGGCCCAGGCCTCTGTGGTTTGTAAAGTGAACGGTGGCCTAATCTCTCTGTTGGTTGACAGAATTGGAGATGTGATTGAGGTTTCTGAGGATAGCTTTGAGAGCACTCCTGATCTAATTGAAGAAGATATTCGTAAAATGATGAGAGGAGTCTATAAAACAGATGGAGAAATATTGAGTGTTATTGACACTCAGTACTTATCTACGACTTTAAATCTGTTGGACTAACCTGGTTGCGGATACGGCACTGGCTTACAATTGTGGACTTGTTGTGAAGTTAGTGTCTGTGAATTGAGAATATCTATTGAAATGACTACATTAGGAAAATAGCGAGGAAATGAAATGATCACTGAGAATCTCTCCAGAAATGTTTCGACTGCACTTTCACAAAAGCAAAAGACCCTAGTACAAGAGTCTTTCGCTGCAGCAGCTGATAAGGCAGCCGAAGTTGCCCAAAGCTTCTATAAAAAACTCTTTTCCTTGGATCCTTCTGTTCGACCAATGTTTCCGGATGAAATGAAGGCACAAGAAGGTAAGCTTATTGCGACTCTTGCGTTCGCAATTAAGAATTTAAATTCGCCTGAAAATCTATTTCCAGCTCTCGATGAATTAAGCAAACGACACGTTTCTTATGGCGTAAAGAATCATCACTACGACACAGTGGGCATCGCTTTAATTGAAACCTTAAGAGATATGCTCGCCGATAAGTTTACTCCCGAATTAGAAAACGCATGGCGTTCTGTGTATTTTATTTTGTCTAGCTATATGAAGGCCACTTCTGAAACTATTCAAATGCAAGATATAAAAGAAAATAAATCAGCGCTTTTAGCTGCCCTTGATCTCATGGGAACAAACGTATTTTTAGCAAATGCGAACTATGATTTAATTTTCGTAAACAAAAGGGGATTAGAGACCCTTAGCAAAATGAAAGATCTCATTAAATCACTCTTTGGTTTAGAGATGAATCAATTGGTAGGCGGATCCATCGATCGTTTTCATAATGGTGAACTTAAAGAAAGAGTACGTAGACTACTGGGAGATCGAAGTAATTTTCCCTATAGAAAAGTGATTACCGTTGGAGACCGAAGGCTTGATTTGAATGTGAATAGGATTGAAGAACAAGGAAAGCTCGTTGGTTTCGTTGTGAATTGGGAAGATGTAACGGAAAAAGAGAAATTAGATGCTGAGTCGGCTCGGTTAGAATCGATGATGAGCAATTTGCCAATTAACGTTATGATGGCAAATCCTGATTTGACTCTTTCGTATATGAATCCAGCTTCTGTGAAAACGCTAAAGACGATCGAAAATCAGTTGCCACTTCCAGTGGATAAGATGATTGGTAATAAGATCGATATCTTTCACAAAAATCCGTCGTATCAACGAGGAATTCTCGCAGAGCCCACGAAAAATCTACCTAGAAAAGCCAAAATTCAATTGGGTACCGAGACTTTAGATCTTTTGGTGTCTCCAATCGTAGATAGGAAGGGAACCTTCATCGGTTCTATGGCCACCTGGTCTGTAGTAACTGATCGAGTGAAAATGGCCGATGATTTTGAGCGTGATATTGGCGGAGTGGTTCAAGTGGTCAATAGCTCCTCGGCAGAAATGCAGGCTAGCAGTCAAAGCATGGCTGCCGGTGCGGAAGAGACCTCGAAGCAAGCTCAGACTGTGGCTGCTGCTTCTCAGCAAGCTAGTCGGTCTGTGGAATCTGTTGCGGCTGCCGCGGAAGAAATGAGCAAAAGTGTGAAGGAAATTGCTAACAGAGTTCAGGAATCTGCTTCTGTTGCCCAACAGGCGGCCAAAGACGCGGCTCATACCAACACCATTATGTCTTCCTTATCGAAATCTAGTGAGGAAATTGGACAAGTGGTTAAAGTAATCGCATCTATTGCTCAACAGACCAATCTATTGGCTCTTAACGCAACAATTGAAGCTGCTAGAGCGGGAGATGCCGGAAAAGGCTTCGCAGTTGTAGCGAACGAAGTGAAGGAATTAGCCCGTCAAACAGCCAAAGCAACGGAAGAAATATCTTTAAAAATTTCCAACGTTCAAAAAGAAACCGGAAGTGCCGTGGGAGCTATTCAGTCCATTACGGATGTGATCAATAAGCTCAATGAAATCTCCATGGCGGTAGCGGGAGCAGTGGAAGAGCAAAACGCTGCCACTTCAGAAATCTCTCGGTCGGCAACGGAAGCAGCCAAAGGAACCAACGAGGTGAGTCAGAATATTACCGAAGTTACCAAAGTAGCTACGGAGTCTGGCAGAACTGCTGCTGAAATCCAACAGGCCGCCACTCAGTTGTCTCAAGAGTCTGTAAAACTGAACAATGCTGCCGCAGAGTTCTTGAAAAAGATGCGCAACTTTTGAGAGAAGAGTGGAAAGAATGTACGCTAAAACAATGGAAAAACTTGGAATCCGCCTAAACCCAGTGGTGATCTGGCCAGTCTTTGTTCTTTTGGCCAGTTCCTGCATTGGGTGGGCTTTTTCCCCATACAAAGGTATTGCAACGGCTTCTTATCTTTGTCTTTTGATTGGTTTAATCCATCGAAGAAGTAGAAACGTGCATGCAGGACTAATGACCGCTGGGATGGCTACGGACATTCTTTTGGTATTAGTCTTGGAATTTCAAAGATCCGCTATCGCCACCTCAACGGGCGGATCTTTGAATCTTTATCAGGTTGCCCACGTGGTAATTTCGACCATGGCCGTACTTGCTTATGTGCCCACTGGTATTCTGGGTTATCGACGATGGAAAGGGACTCTGTCTTTGGAGAAATTTCCCTTACACCTTCGATTTGGGATAACTGCCTTTAGTCTAAGAACTCTCGGTTATGTTCTTATGTTTTCAATGAGTAACTCGGTATAAACTGTGTCTACGACAAAAGTATTGGTAGTAGATGATTCAGCAGTTTTTCGTGGACTGTGGTCGCGCATTCTAAAAAGTGACTCGAGGATTGAAGTAGTAACTGCTGCAATCGATGGAAATTCCGCCCTCGAAGCTTTAAAGACTCACGAAGTAGACGTGGTACTACTCGACATCGAAATGCCAGGCCTAAACGGCTTAGATGCCCTGCCGCTCATTCTTCAATCCCAACCGAAGTGCAAAGTCATTATGGTTAGCTCACTTACGAGAGAGGGCTCCGCCGCCACTCTTGATGCATTAGCTAGAGGAGCCTCAGATTTTTTGCCGAAGCCAAAGGGGATTCAAGATGCCGGTGTTATTGAACAAGTAACGAGAGAGTTAATCGAAAAAGTATTGGCCCTCGGTGGAAGTAAGGGGAGGGTCGGACAAAAGAAACCTATTTCTTCCACTCAATCTTCTTCTAGTGGCCCCATAAAAGTGGGAAAACTTTTTCCCATTTCTCCAAAACTGTTACTCGTTGGTTGCAGCACGGGTGGACCCAATGCGCTAAGTATTTTTTTTCGTGGTCTTCGAAAAATTCACGTTCCCATTCTTGTGGTTCAACATATGCCTCCAGAATTTACTCGTATGTTGTCGGAGAGGATAGGAAAAGAATCTGGATTTCCCTGTAAGGAAGCCGTAGATGGCGAACCATTGCAGGCGGGAAGTATTTATATCGCTCCCGGTGATTATCATATGAGAGTTGTGAAGCCTGAGCAGGGGAAATTTGTTGCGAAACTGAACCAAGAGAAGCCTGAACATTTTTGTCGACCTGCTGTAGACCAACTCTTTCGATCTGCCGCCGAGTTCTGTCAAAAGGATCAACTTGCTCTCATTCTTACCGGAATGGGAGAGGACGGAAAGCTAGGTTGTCAGAAAATTAAAGAAAAAGGTGGAATGATCATCGTTCAAGACGAGGGAAGTAGCGTGGTGTGGGGTATGCCAGGAGCCGTGGCAAAAGCAGGCTTGGCCGACGCGATCTTGCCGTTAGATGTTTTAGCAGAAAGGGTAAGTGGGATTTTCCATGGATAATGGGAAGCTTACACCGGAAGACTATAAGTTCCTGTCAGAGCTTTTGTTTCGTGCCACCGGTATGGAATTGGGACCAAACAAGGAATATCTCTTAGAGAGTCGCTTGAAGGAGGTATGGGAAAAGCTTCAGCTCAAGGGAATTTCTGATCTCATTCGTCACATGAGAGCTACGAACGATCAAAAGACAGCCAAGATTATCGGCGAAAAAATGACGACGAATGAAACCCTCTTTTTTCGAGACCAAGCTCCTTTTGATTTCTTTCGACAAGTCGTGTTGCCAGAGGCCTTTCAGAGAAATCAGGGGAGAGAAATAAAAATTTGGTCAGCAGCATGCTCCACGGGGCAAGAGCCGTATTCCATCGCCATCTGCTTGCAAGAAGAGGCAAAAAAATATCCCTTCCAGAAAATCGAAATCTTAGCCACAGATATTTCCGTTCAAGTTTTGGAACGAGCAAAGGCTGGAACTTTTAGTAAGTATGAGATGAGCAGAGGAATGCCACTACCATTGCAAGAAAAGTATTTCCAAGCAAAGGGCGGTGAGTTTGAGGTAAAGCCCGAATTGAAGAAGTATGTGCAGTTTCAGGAGTGCAATTTATTGAACTTTCAAACGAATCAAGTGTTTGATTGCATCTTTTTGCGGAACGTTTTGATTTATTTCGATCTTGAAACCAAGACAAAAATCATTGAAAGCATGCGAAAGCAACTACACCCCAAAGGTTTTATCTATCTCGGCGCAGCGGAGACTATGATGGGCATTCATGAAAAGTTCATTCGAGTAGAAAACTCGAACTGTTCCGTATATCGCAAAATTTAATTCATTCTCACGGATTCGGTTTTTTCTTGACCTGAATTCAACATTTCGCAAAAACGATATCCAATGCCGTATACGGTTTGAAGTTGGCAATTCGAATTCGCCAGTTTTTTCCGGAGAGAAACGATATGAGTGTCTACCGTTCGATCGGTCACACAAACATTTCCCCACACGTTTTTTAATACGGTCTCTCTGTTTACTACGTGATTTTTTTCCAAAAGAAAAAACTTCAACAAATTGAATTCTAGAGCACTAAAAACCACAGGTTGTTCTGCAATGGATACCTGCATGGATTTCGTGTTCAGACGAATGTTTCCGCAAGAAATAGATTCTGCCTTGGATTTGTTTCTAAGCTTGGCGCCAATTCGCGCTGTTAGTTCTAAAATCTGAAATGGCTTTTCAATAAAGTCGTCGGCTCCTAGGTGGAAGGCTTCCACCAGATTTTGAGTCTCAGAGCTAGCAGTTAAGAAAATGATTGGAGTCTTCTCTGTGGAGGTATCTTGTTTTAATTCTCGGCAAACTTGAAAGCCATCTTTCCCTGGCATTTTTAGATCTAATAACACGAGGTCTGGTTTGTAATGTTTTACTTTTTCAATGCCAGATTCGCCGCTATCAGCTTGGAATACATTGTATTTTTCTTCCAAAATTTCCTGAAGAAGGCCTCGAACAGCGTGATCATCATCAATGACTAAAATTGAATTTTTTTCCATGGAAGACATGCAGTGATTTCCCCTCTTAAAGCAACAGTACCAAAACATTCTTGGATTCAAAAAAAATAAACACAATTTGTTTTTTTATGCTTGGCGGTTAGCGCTAAGCGTCAGATCGGGCTTACGGCAGATTGATTCGGCTATTCCAAATACTTCACTCCAATCGTCCAAATATTGCGTTCCACTTTCTTTATCCAACGAATTTCACCCACTAAGGGAGCCAATTTCCCCACTTTGATTTTTAGAGTCTCGCCCTCTTTCCAAAGAGGTTTTTTTCCTGTGATTACAAAGCTGCAACCGCGATACGCTTCGTCCAAGGCTAATCCATATAGACCGAGGGGGCCGGTGGTTGAGGGTATTTTTTGGATTTGAACCAAAGTTCCCGGCTCTGCGCTAAAACGAAACGAGGCTCTTTTTTTCTTTTCCATCCCCTCATTATGACCTTTGATATTCATGATTCGAAACAGGAGTGGAGGAACTTCATACTGCCTTAACAACCTTGCGCCGTGTAAGAATAATTCAGGTCATTGGAAAAAATTTGGAAAAGAACCAATTAACGAACATAATAAAATTTAGTCAGGTAAACAGCGTAGGTCCCCATAAACACGGAAGTATATGTCGGGTAACAAAGGTCCGAAAAAAGAAGACGCGGATTTTGAATTGGAAGATGATGTGGAAACTTCCACCGAGCCCACTATTGATGTGGAGCAAGAAATGGGAGAGCTGTCCGAAAAGTCTCGATTTGAGCGCACCACCCAACGAGAACTTCCTACGCCAACGAAAGCATCAATGAGTGCGCCTCCGCCTCCTGTTGGTCAACAGGCTCCAACTCAGTCCTCACCATCCAGAACTCGAATGGAGGCTGCGAAGATTCAAGTAGAAAAAGTCGCGCCAGCGAAAGCTCCTTCGTCGGAACGACGTTCTTATAAAGAAGCCGTACCGACGTCTACGGAAGATATTTATAAGGCGATGAAGAAGCCAAATTCTTATGGCTTTGCAAGAAAGATCGTGTTCATGGCGATTGTTCTGGCGGCAGGGTTTTATGGGCATCGTTTTTTTCAAAAGACAAAAGAACTGGTTCCCTTTCCTGATGCTCCAAATTCTCAACAACAGGCCGGTGCCCCTGACAAATCCATCAGTGGTCAAATTGAAGAAATTAAGAATGCAGTTTTCGCTAAAGAGGAAATTCCTGATCCCGTGACTGTACATTTGGAATCGGATTTTGTTGATATTCAAGTCCTCGTCAATGGACAGGTCGTCACCGTCACTGACAAAAAGTTTACTGTGGATTCTGGTAAAAAGTATCAGGTTACAATGAAGAGAAATGGTCATTTCGATTACCAAACAGAGTTCCAGGCAGTGGCAGGAGTGGCGGTAACCATCACGCCAAAGTTTGAAAAAGAGTATATCAGTGGGTTCATTACGATCGAAACTACACCCGAATCGAAAATAACGATTCTTCAAGACGGCAAAATTATAAAAGAAACAAATACCCCACTAGTTGGCTGGAAAGCACCCGTAGGCAAATACCAATTGATAATTGAAAACTCGTTTATTAACCATCGATCAGAGGAAGAGTTTCAGGTTTTTAATTCGGTGACGACGAATATTAGGCGCCCTCTGAAAGCTGGCCCACCTAATTGAGTAAAGGTTTTGTGAGTACCTTTGGTTTGGGCTCTCAAGTCATTTTTTAGATCAAAGTTTCATTATGGAATTGAGCGTAGATCATGAGGTGGGTGTAGAGTCGCTCTTTTTTCTTCGTGGTACACCAGGTTTTTCGAAACAATCGATTAATGTTG
>JACCDX011750198.1_pt1 | contig 24866 bp, 40 predicted proteins | sample 7449681 | NCBI WGS metagenome assembly JACCDX01 (sample SAMN15323450, study PRJNA562643) | freshwater metagenome | isolation source: river surface water | place: USA:Blue River Watershed | collected 2017-08-18
ATGGACAAACTAAACAAGCTCTATAAATATCTAAAGAAAAGTGACAAGAAAATTCTTTTCCTTACAACTTCCAACAGATGGGAAGGTGAAAAAGAACTTCCAAAATCTTCTATAATAGCACACGAATTGGCAAAACAGCTTAAGTCCGTCGAAATAATAAACGTATCTAAACTAAAGATATTTCCTTGCGAAGGAAATGTTTCCAACAAAGAAGGAAACGGTTGTGGTGTTAAAGCGGCAATGCTTAAAAGTAATAATCCAGATAAGTTTATCAGATGTTGGGCAGCAATCAACAATCCTACAGATGAAATGCATAAAGTAGCAAATGCTATTTATGATGCAGACATCGTTATATTTTTCGGATCGATAAGATGGGGTAAGATGAACGCCATATACACTCAACTAATAGAAAGGCTTACTTGGCTTGAAAACAGACACACTACATTAGGTGAGAGTAATCTCTTAAAAGACAAAGAAACTGGTGTAATTGCAGTAGGACACAACTGGAATGGAAAAGAAGCAGTTAAACTTGAGAAAGAAGTTCTTAGTTTCTTTGGTTTCAAAACACCGGAAGTTCTAAGCTTCAATTGGCAATATATCGAAAACAAAAACGACGAAACACAGTCAGGATATAAAAAAGCATACGCCGCCTTCATGAAAGATTTCAACTTTGTTGAATCCTTAAAAGAAGGTATAAAAAAATTCAAAGAATACTTCAAATAGTATAAAAGTATATCATGATGTTACATGATAATGTTTTGAAGCATTTCAAAATCGTGATCTCTTGATTCTATATCATCGTAGTAAACGATTGAAGTATGGCTCTCTGGATCTTTTTCCAGTATCTCTATTGAGTTTCCACTAACTATTCCTTTACTGAACTCCAGGTTATTTTCTATTATCAAAGGAATCATATCCTTTGCTTCTTTGTTTCTAAATATCATAGTTTTTCTATTATTGCTTTTGCTTGTTTTTCTGTTATGTATCCTCTTTTGTCATAGAAATCTAATACGGAACTTTGAAAAGAGTCTGTCTTTCCCGTCTTATCCAGGAACTTTAATTGTCTTATTATATTAGTGTATGTAGAAGGTCTTTCATCTAAAATTTCATTTAGCTTTAATTCTCTGTTATCTTGTCTGTCTCCTTTTAGGTGGTTGATGAACCGAATCCATTGACTTTCTTCCATCACGAAGTAGTCCTTTGTGTAAGGACCCAGTATAATCTTCACCACGTCTTCTAATTGTATTAGATAAAGAGAGTAAACAGGGCAATTGACATAAGTGAAAGATATTCTATCTATGTCATGTCGTATTAGTGAAAGGTCATAGTCATTGTCTTTGTCGAACACAAGTGTGTACCTATCAACTTCGTGTTCTCCGAATTTTGAGAACAAAGAAACAAACTCTTCATCTTTAATCTCATTTATTTTCTTTCCATATTTTAGGAAACTTTCAACCGGCTTCCAAAAATTCTTACACGAAAGTATTGTTGGGTCTACTTCGGCCGAATTATTGGATAGACTTTTGATACCTTCTACATTACAATTACCACCCAAAACAATAGTGTTGGTGCTGCTATAGAAAGAGCTTAGTGGGTCTACGCCAAAATCATCGTCAACAGGTATGGTAATGTAGTAGTTTAGCATGTCATTTTCTCCTTAAACTTCAAAAGTTTGAACATCTGTTCACTTGTTTTGTTCAAAACGGCTTTCTTTCTTACAAGCCATACCATGTCGCCCTTTCTTCTCTCACAATGTCTTACATAGTGAACCACATATCTTGCACGAATAGGTTCTATGTTGTCGAAATCATGTCCATCAAATCTGTTTATGTCTAAGTTCATTTTGTCAAGAGTCTTTCCAAGGTTATTCGACATACGAGTAAGTTCTTCCATAACGGAATAAATACTAGATCCATCTGTAAACGATTTCTCAATCTTTTTGTCTATCATGTTTTCAATTTGTTCTTTTCTCATATTAGTGCAAATGTTTTATTATTTTAGTTTCTCCTTTTTGTACGTGTTCACGTTCGTTTAATATTCTCTTTATTTTAGAATTCCCTATTCCCCTATTAAATTTTAAAGTCCTTTTATACATCTTTAATAACCTTTCAGTAGAAAGCTTATTCAACTCTTTATCAATTGGAATATTACTAATATCCTCAATAACTCGTTTACGAAAAAGAACACCATCAACATATCTATGCTCAGTATCACCTACTTTAACACTCCATAGTTGATTTCCACCTTTGTATTGGTGTTTGAATGTTATGATACCATAATGACCATTATAATGTACAGGATCTCCTATTTCAAATGATTTTGAATATTCTTTTTTTACTTCAACAAGGCGACGATAGTCGTATTTATTGAGTTTAGTGAAAAAGGATTGTTGTTCAGGATTTCTAAGTTCTTCTAATTTCTTTTGTTGTTCTTCTGTGTAGATAATACTTTCCACATCAAATGAAGATAATTCTTCTTTATTTTGTTTTAAGATAAAGTCTATAAGACTATCACGAACCTCAACTTTTAAATCAAGTAGTTCACTCTCAATAGTAAATCTTGGTTCGTTATTATAATACTCTAAACATATATAAGTTATTGAATATTTATCTTTAACCGAACTCGACTTCTCAATAGAAATCAATCTATAAAAGTCTCTGATATTAGACTTTATTTTATTTAAAATATCTTCGTTATGTTCCATACAACAAATATAAATAAAAAAACCCGCTGTTCAAAGCGGGTTTTTATTATTTGATTATTTTTTCGGAAGATCCGTCTGTGTAGTAGATTATGACGAGACCTCTGTAGTATTCGATGTTTACTTCCTGACCCAGTATGTTAGTAGTCTTATCTATTATTTTGGATTTAGAAATGTTTCTGTTACTGTTATCAATAGAGATTATTTCCGAATATTTAAACTTTCCGTCATAGTCTGTTTGTTTTAATTTATAGTAGTTTATAGTTCTTTCTACATTATCATCCAAAAAAGAGTAGTTGAGTTTGTTTATTGAGTTTCCTGCTCCTTTCAGTTTACATATTACTGTCCAAACCTCGCCGTCTGTTGATTTTTCTATGTTGAAATAGTCGTTGTTATCTTCGGATGCAGTCGACCAATAAAGATTGTTTACACTTCCATACTCAACACCACCGAAGTAAAGAAGTTCTATTGGTAGACCAGAAACAACCGTTATGGTAACATATTCAGAGTTTATACTAGGACAAGTACCATTTTGTACCACCGCTCGGTAGTATATGGTTTGTGTTATTGCACCCATAGAAGTTCCGGTAACAGAAGTCGTTGTGTTTGCTACATCAGTTGCAGTTGCAAATGTAGAAACAACATCTCGTTGCCATTTGACAACTGATCCAGTATGTCCACTTAGATTGATATCAGCAGCATTTCCACCAGAAGTCACATTTTGATCCGCAGCAACCGTACCACCTACCGAAATTTGACTAACCGACATCGTTGTAGAATTACTAGTCGCAGTAGTTGGACTTGCGCATGAGGCATTTGATGTCATTACACAAGTTATGACATCACCATTTGCCAAAAAGTTATTAGTATATGTGTCTGAATTAGTTCCAACATTTACTCCATTATTTTTCCATTGATATGATGGTGTAGTTCCACCATTAGTTGGCGTTGCGGTAAATGTAACCGAAGTACCTGAACAGATATTGTTAGAACTTGTAACAACTGATAAGGCCGGTACAACAACAGGACAAGCAGTAATTTGCACATTATCTATAGTTACGTATGCTGTGTTATTATTTCTGGTCAATGCTTCAACTTTTATTTGAATTGAGCTCGAACAGGAAAGAGAAGATGATGTGAAAGTACCTGATGCAGTAGATTGATTCACACTAGAACCAAATAATGTCCATGAACCACCATCTATTTGATAATAAGCCCATACGGAGTTAGCACCACTACCATTTCCTATTGCATATGTTAATGATGCGGTTATTGTCGTATAAGCACCTGTTATTGATTTTGAATACCAATCAACTCTATTTGATGTACTTCCATTATTAACGTCATTCCATCTAAACGCCAATGTACTTGAATTAGAACCATTTGTTGACATAACGGCGGCACCGTCCATAAATGCCATATCGTTCCAAGATGTTGCAGACCCTCCATCATTGGTAGGTGAACCTACATTTACCCAACTCCAATTTCCATCGGTCGGTTGTGCAGGTGTAACACCCCCATAAGTGATTGCACCCTTCTTCCAATCATTTGAAAAATCTTCGGTGTAAATTGTTGTAACTTGTGAGAATGATAAGATACTTGTCAAAACAAATATCATACCCAATAATAATTTCTTCATATTCTGTTTTATCTTTAGATCCACTTGAAGAAACCCCCATCTACCATGGGCCGGTCGGACTATACTTTAACTATGCTTTTATATATAAAAAGTTTACTATCCCAATAAACTTTTCAATTGTTGTTCTCTGTTCCATGCAGTGTACCAGTTTTGATCGGTTAGAATTATGTCGTTGAATGCAACCAGTACCTTCTCACCATCAACATCCACTTCAAACTTCTTACCAATCTCCTCACTATCTGGAAAAAAAACAAACTTTTTCTTTATACCATATTTGTTACAGATACCGGCAACGAAACCTGGTTTTATGTTGGCGTAGTAGCAACTAACTGGAGTTCCATCAACGTATTTACTATGTATTATTTTGTAGACGAATCTGGTAGTAATAGTATCTAATAGAACCTCAACACCACCGTTGATGAAAAATATGTTCGTATCACGAGCAATGTGTATCTTCTTATCACTTAATCGTCTTACTTTCATTCGCACTTATTGTTGTTACTATCATGAATAGGTCGTTGATGTGTTTTTTTACTTCTCTCTCTGCATCACGATTAGTTATATCCATCATATATTTGTCAATCAAATAAAGTTTATAGTTTATTATGTCCATCAACTTAGCAACCTTTAAATCACCAACCATTTCGTATTTTATTTCATCATCTGTTCCAATAACATCGAAGTCCGTGTAGAAACGGTATCCTCTATGATATCCATAACTATCTTCTCCTCTATCCTTTCCAGTATAGAAATCCAGTGAAACTACCTGGTTGGTATACTTTACATTAGTAAAGTCGTTCATACCACAAAACTTCATGAAGTTGTCTCTCGACACCATAAAGTCTAAATCATTCGGATATCTTTTGAATATTTGAACTCCGTTTATACGATACATGCTAAGAGCAGCGGAACCCGTAAGCACTCCGTCAAGCTCTTTCATCTGTTTGATGTACATGTTTCTTTTCCTTTGGTGTGATTTTCCAAATAAGAAAGGAACTTTGTTATCGAACTCTTTGAGGTTGTTCTCCAAAGTTATCATACCTTCGCCAAAGATTATAGAGAACTTTATTTCTCTCAGGTATCTTTTGATGTCGTTAAGCTTTTGTTGCATTATTTTCGGTTGTCGATTACTATTCTCATACAAGCGTTGCAAACAATGACAGGGCCATTAGGAGTCATGGCAACTTCTCGATTACAATTTGATTCACACTCTTTCTTTCCGACTGGTGCGAAGTCTTTTAATGATTTTCTTTTCTTATCCATAGCTTTATGTATATTTACAAAGATACGGATTATTTTCTAACTTTAACAATATCGTTTGAAAGAATCGCGTTAGACAATATCTCACATGCGGTTCTAGGTGCGTTTCTAGCCACACAGTCATTGAAGTCCGCAACGGTACAAGATAAATCGATTCCTTTATTCCATTGCTCGGTTGTAAAGATATGCCAAGCATGAATAATCAAGTCCCAAGATTTGTCGAATGGTGGATTTAGATAAGGAATGTTGGTATAATCGTCTACATACCAACCCATTTTGTCTATAGACATTTTTGATTTACTTACTAAGTAATCTGCTACTATTTTGTTGTTGTTTCTTTCCATAACACTATTGTTTGTTTGTTTATACAAAGATAGTGTGATGTATTAGCTCTCACAACGGACAATTGTCCACATTATAATATTTTTCCGATTTTTATACTTCTTCGAATGGCTAATAATGTGGCCAATTTTTCTTCTGCGTATGTTATATCTTTTTCGGATCTTTTTTCGTTGATTACATGTGAAATTGGACCTTTCATAAGTGACTGATGTTTTACTATTTCATTTTTAACATCCGCCTCAGCCCTTTCAATATGATTTTCGATAGTCTTATCGTCTATTACTTGTCTATTTACCCATAACCAGTCTTCCACTATGTAAGAAGGCATATTCATTACGTCTCTTACTTTTTCTTCCGAAGCAGAGAGTAACCAATATTCTTCCTGCATCTCGAATATGAGACTAGCCATGTTATAGAATGATTTACCATAGTTCTGTAAATGCGACACTATCGTCCACTTAGGTGCTCGCTCTTCTCTCATTTGAATTTCTTTTTCAAATCGTTAAGATCATCTAAATACATATCCTTAGGATCTGTTTCTTCAAGCTTTTTGATTTCAGCTTTCTTAGTAGTAAAGTCTTCTTTCAACTTTTCGAAAAGTTCCTTTGTTAAAGAGTAGATTGGCATTCTTAACAAATAGTCGTATGAGTCGTCAATCTTGTCAAGACACATCTCTTCTATTCCTTGTATAATCAATGTTTTAGAAACGTTGTTTATCTTCAACTTTTCGTCTAAGATTGCTTTAATAAAACGACCTCTGTTACTTAAAACCTTTAATTCTTTGTTCATCTTCTCAAGCATGAACGCTTTTCTTTTGTGGTAGTAAGTAAGTCTAAATTTTACGAAGTATTCGATTATCTCGGAAGTGGTCTCAAATATCTTAAGCTTACCATTCTCATCCAATGTAGAGAATATTTCGGTGGATGCTTCTTCAAGTTTGAACATCTTCATAAGTTTTTCGTCACTAAGTTTTTCTAAGTCTGCCCTTGTGAACTTTATGATATATTCGATATTGTCTTTACAATTGTCGTCGTATGAAACAATCTCTTTTGAATCACAAAGTTTTTCAAGTAAATCTTCATACTTTTCGAATGTCATCGATGGCGGAAGTTCTGTGATTTTAACAGTAGATGTGTTCACCTTCTCAAACTTTCCTCTTATTATCCATCTTTTGTGATTCTCTGTATCTTGAATGAAATCACCAGTGAACTCTCTTAGTGAAGGAGCAATCTCATCAATCTTCTTTCCGGTAAGAACCTTTATACAAGAATCGGTAACACTTTTAACATCTCTATTTAAAATGTTTGTGGCAAATCCAACTGCGATTCCAGAAGATCCGTTTATTAGTACCGTTGGTATGATAGGTAGGAAGAAGTCTGGTTCTATACTTTCACCTTCTTCTTCTTTGTAGTTTAGTAGGTCGAAGTCCTTATACATCAACCTAAAGTTGTCTGATAATTTGGTTCCGATATATCGAGGTGCACCAGCTTGTGGTGATCTCAAAGATCCAAATTGTCCGTCTTCTTCTAAAAGTGGTGCGTTGTTTTTGAACTTTTGAGCCATGTTTATGATTGCTGAGTTCAAACTGGCATCACCGTGATGATAGAATACATCACTAGCTACTTTACCAGACAATTGGAATATTTTAAGTACCTTCTCATTTCCGGTCTTCCATATTTGGTTGGCGACATGGATCACCTTCCTCTGTGAAGGTTTAAATCCGTCCACCACCGATGGAATCGCACGACCTTCAATGGAATACATAGCGAAATCTTTGTATTCAACCGATAAGAATTCTGTTATTGTTTTTTCTGTCATAGTTTCCTATATAGTAAAAAATATTTTTGTTTTTTAGAATATCAATTTAATATATACTAAAACACGAAATTTGTTTACTATGAGAATAAAGAGATACGACCAGTACATCAACGAAAACTTACTTTTGAAAGACGACAATCTTGAAGCACAGCTTAAGAAAATGGGTGTCGAAGGAGAAGAACTAAAAAAACAGGTCAGTCTTGCAAAAAGAGGTCAGTTGGGTAGCTACCTCATAGAAAACGGGGGAGAGTTCACGTTTGGAATACTTGCAGCTATCTTTAAAGATGCAAAGGAAGCTAAGATGGCACAGGAAACAAAGAAAGCTCTTTGGTCTGCTTTACCAAGAGCATTACCTATGGCACTCGCACCTTTCTTTCCGATAATGGCATTAGTTGGTCTTGCATTCGGTAGTACCAGACTATTTAATAGAATAACAAAACCAATCTTCCAAAATTTAGACACAGATTCCAAATATGTAGACTTCCTAAAGAGTTTTGTTCAGGTTGCGTCGAAAGTACCAGAAGGTGAAGTAGAGATAAAAGACAGATTCACAAGAGCATTCGTTGTAGAAGATAGGTTGATTGATGCAATAAAACCTGAGGTTTTAGATTCATTTGCAACTTATTTAAGCAAAAAGATGGAAGAAGAACCAGATAATAAACCGGTTCCGGATCATTATATAGAAAATGAGTTAAAACAATACTTAAATGACAACTTTGATGTTAGTCCAGAAATACCTTTAAAGAAATGAAATATTTAAACCACATAAAAGAAAGTTTTTCAGAAGAAGACCCGCATAAACAATATCTGGCACTAAGTGCGGGTACCATAGAAATGATAAAAAAACAGAACGATATTGTAGAGGAGGCAGAAGATATATTCTACGAAGTTCTAGACATCATAGGACATGATGTCGTTCCTTGTTATAAAGTAGATGGAAATGAATTTCACTCACCGGAATGGGAATCAAGATTTGGTGATAATATAGAATATATAAACGAAGAATGGCTATACGAATACTATGCAGAATTGGATGGCGCGAGTGGAAAAGAAGTCGAAATGATGATAGTATACCAACCGGCATGCGATTCGAACAACTGGGTTCCGGCAAAATTGGACGAACGTCTTATGCAGGCAATCAAATCACTCGAAGAAAGGTATTCGTCAATCGGATGTGCGCTGGAATACGAAACTTCCACACTGAACATGAAAGGTGGTGAGAAAGGCATATGGACTATATCCGTCGCGGTTCCTACAAAGACCGACTTCTCCGAGATTCTAAAATCCGCGGTTCCAAAAAAGGTGATAAAAGACTTCGAGCAGTTCTGTGCCGAACACAATATAAACCCTAAAGGAAGACAAGAACTGGCAAGAATGCTGCGTAAAGTAAAGTATAAGTAAATAAATAAAAAGCCACTCAATAAGTGGCTTTTTTTCAGTGATGAAGATTTTTAAAAATAAACAAAATGAAATAATTGAATATATAAAAAATATATGGCTAAGAAAATAGAAGATAAATATAAAGTACTTGATCAGATATCACATATCTTATTGAGACCGGGTACTTATGTAGGTTCGAATAAACCAAGCACATCTCTCAAATGGATATTTGATGACAATAAGATGATTCAAAAAGAAATAACTTACATCCCATCCTTTTTAAAAATATTTGATGAGGTCGTTACGAACTCGGTTGATGAGCATCAAAGAAATCCTAAATTGAATAGAATTGATGTAAATATAGATTTAAGTAAAAACCAAATATCTGTTAGAGATAATGGTGGTATTCCTATTGTTATACACAAAGACCATAATCAATATGTACCAGAAGTAATTTTTGGAAATCTTATGTCAGGATCCAACTATGACGATACCGAAGAACGTACGGTCGCAGGTACAAATGGATTGGGTGCGAAATTATCCAATGTTTTTTCTAAAGAATTTATAGTTTCCTCTTGTGATGGTAAAAACCACTTTCTACAGGTATTCTCCAGTAATATGAGAGAAAGAACAAAGCCGGTTATTAAAAAGTCAACTAAAAACCATACCGAAATAACATACACACCTGATTTAGAAAAGTTTGGATTGACCAACATCGATGAGGATCATTTAAAGATGATTGAGAAAAGAATCTATGATATTGCGGCCTGTAATACTGGATTGAAAATCTACTTCAACGGTAATTTAATAAACATCAACTCATTCGAAGACTACATCAAACTTTATACAGAAGAATACTTCTACGAATTCAAAAAAGATAAAACTTGGTCATTAGGTATTGCTCTCTCACAAAATGGATTCCAACAAGTAAGTTTTGCAAATACTACCGAGACTTACGATGGTGGTACACATGTAGACTATGTGATGAATCAAATCATAGTAAGTCTTAGAGAGTTCTTCTTAAAGAAACATAAAGTAGATATTAAACCATCTGAATTAAAACAACATATGTTCTTGTTCTTAGATGCAACGGTTATCAACCCTTCGTTCTCATCTCAAACAAAAGAGAAACTAATCACAGAGGTAAAAGAGTTTGGAACCACATTTGAAGTAAGCAACAAACTTATTCAATCAATATTGAAGTCGGAGATAGTAAATTCTATCTTAGATTGGATTCAACAAAAGAAGAATGCTGAAGATAGCAAACTTCAAAGAGATCTTAATAAGAAACTTACAAAGATTAAAGTTGAGAAACTTATCGATGCTAAAGGTAAAGATAGATGGAAGTATTCGATTGGATTATTTGAGGGAGATTCTGCAATCTCTGCATTTAGAAAGTATAGAACACCGGAGACTATGGGTGCCTTTGCACTTAAAGGAAAGTTTGTCAATGTATCTGAGATAACAAATCAAAAGTTGGTTCAGAATGATGAGGCAGTAAACCTTATGGCTTCTATTGGATTGAAGCTTGGACAAGAGATAGATGTTAGAAATCTTAGATATGGTCGAATTCTTATATTCACTGATGCTGATATGGATGGTAATGCCATTTCCGCACTTTTGATAAACTTCTTCTACAAATATTGGCCGGATATGTTTGAGCGTAAGATGATTTACAAAGTTGAGACTCCAATCGTGGTTGCCATTCCAAAGGCAAAGGCAAAGAAGAAAGTTCTTTTCTACACGCAGGGAGAGTACAATACTTGGGCTGAACAAAACGACTTGAAACAGTTTGAGATAAAGTATAAGAAAGGATTGGCAGCTCTTGTTGACGATGAGTATGATGACATCATCAACAGACCGAGACTTACTTTAATAACAAAAGACGAAGCGTCTAAAGGATCTTTAGAAACCTGGTTTGGCAAAAGTGCCGATTTAAGAAAGAACGAGTTGTTGAAATGATAGTAGTAACAGACGATAAGGAAAGAGAAGATGATGTTAAAGTCGCTGATGGATATATTTCTTTGTCTGACTTCAACAAGATGAAGAAAAACCAACGAAGTCGATTTAACGCTACTATGAGAAGGATGAAAATTCAAAGGATGGTCGAAAAGATTTTCAATATCAAATAGTTTTTCCGTATCTTTGCCCCTATGAGAGATCGTGCATGGCGAAGATACATGGAAGAAAGGATTGTCAAAAGACGCCTATTAAACATTCATGGACGTTGGTGGCGATTCGAAGATGCAAATGGATTCTATAGTACCTATCCATCACAAGCAGACTTCATAGGTACTGAAAACGCTTTTAGGTACAAGACACACACAACGACAAAATGGGACACTAGACACAAACAAAAATATTCTCCCAACAAAAATATAGACTGGAGGTCGAAAGGGTCTATGAATACTAGAGAAGAAAACAAAATTTATCTTTTTAAGATATTAAAAGAATATGGAATTAAGTGATCTTATACCGGATGGCTCTGCAGCTTGGAAGGTCGGAAAGAACCAGTTGACATACAAAAAGTATGTTAACATTCCTATTTGCTATATCGGAGAGGATGGTGTGGTCTATGTTTTTTTAGACAAAAGAATATCAAAACAGGTTCTAAAAATAACAAAAAGGTTGGTTTGGCTTGGTGTGGAGTTTTATTTCACGACACCTGAGCTTTCCAACCCAAAGGGTGTCGAAGACCACAAAAACGCTATAATACTACACTACTTTAGATCCTACATACAAAAAGAGTTCTTTGAAGGATTCGAAATGATACAATTCGATTTAATACACAACATGACCAAATGGGCAGGAAAGGAAGACTGCTTTAATCTCATAAAAGAAAATTATGAAGAAATAAAAAAGATTGTAAACAGACAAGAATATGACTATTATTCCAACATCAAAAAATATGAGTATCCGCGAGAGATAAGAGATGATTTCGACAGAATCTACAGAGAGATCCAGATAAACCGAATACTATAAAAAAATACATGATATTTCAAAACATAAGAGTGATTTTTTTCTATATAAATAAAAATAATAAATCTATATGTTAGTTGATCTTATCATAGATGGAAATTATATTTTAAGCAAACTGGTTTTTACATTACATAAGAATAATCTACTTTTTGGTGCATTACACAAGTCTTTAGAAAATACAATAAGTAACTACCGCAAATGGTATCCATTCGCGAACATTTACTTAGTTTCCGACTCCAAAGAAAAATCTTGGAGAAAACAATACACAAGTGGTTACAAAGCCACTCGAAAAAAAGACACCGACATCGACTGGAACTTCGTCTACGAAACCTATGGTGAGTTCAAAAAAGGAATCGCAGTAGGTTGTAAAGTATTAGAAGCACCTCATGTTGAAGGTGATGACTGGATTTCTTTTTTGGTCGAAAGAGCCAACAAAGAATCTCGTTCCACAATAATCGTTTCCAATGACTACGATATCAAACAAATAGTAAACTATGGATTAGACCCTCTTTACATAAATATCATGTCTAACGAGATGTTCAACAAAGAAAAGTTGTTTCTTCCAAAGAACTACCAGATATTCTTGAATAAAGTATCAAAGTTACCAAACGATGATATCTTTGAATTAAACGATAACTCAGAGTTTTTGGCACTTATGGATAAATTCATAACCAAATATGAATTAAACGAAATCAATCCAATCGAATCACTTATGATAAAGATTATATCAGGTGATCAAAGTGATAATATATCTTCTGTTTGGACAGTTACTAAAAATGGTAAGACACGAGGAATCGGTGCTAAAGGTGCAAAAGGAATCTATGATTCTTATATCGAAGAATTTGGTGAGATAAACTTATCAGATCCAGACTTAAATGAGAACATCGCGGACCTAATCTGCGAAAAGAAAAAGCTGAGCAAGTCAAAGATAGAGGAAATCGTTGAGAATATAAAAGGAAACTTCAAGCTTATAGACCTAAGACTACACAACCTTCCGGAAGAGATTCTGGAAAAAATGACGAACAGCTATGAGAACATTTGATTTTGATAAAGCCATTTCAAAATGGTCTCCAGTAATAGAGAATACCATAATGAAGCACAAATATACTTATTGTAGAGATTTAATTGAAGCAATAAGTATATTTTGTGAGTGGTTTTCTCGGAATGAAGATCAAAAAATTAATCAATATGCAAACACTGGTGCTACATTAGGTCAAATTCCATTAGGTATCACACCAGGAGGTGATTATGAGAATCCATTACCGGGTAAGCTTAAAGATATCTATGAAAAATTAAAATCTGTTGATTTTAAAATTGAAATCATTGGTGAATATTTGAATATGGTAACTGGACAAGTTGAGTATAAATTATCTGATGGTAGTTATGTTTTAAAAGATTTAAAAAACTTTAAGCCATCGGATGAAGTTTATTTAAAGGTTTTTGATCATGATTTCATAACTTTTTGGAGACCGGATATTATAAGAGATTGTAAACTTGATAAAATTTTAAATAATGGCAGAGATAACAGATGTCGCTAATGCGATGTTCAAAATCAAGAACGACTGGATATACAATAATAAAAGAGATAGGATAACAGACGAAGATAAAATTAAATTCTTTTTTATCTTCAACCGTTATTTTTCTAAAAAATATCCTCAAAAGACACAACTTTTAAATCTTAAAACGATAGATAAAGCAACGGCAATGGACCTTTGGTTTCATTTCATGAAAACACAACCATATCCTGACTGGTTCTGGTCTAAAAGTCCCAAACAGGAAAAGGAAATGCCAGAAAAGGAATATAAACAACTTCTAAGGCATTTTAAGATAAAAGAGTCTGATCTAGACTATCTAATCGATAAACATCCAGATTTTATAAAAGAGGAACAGGCTTATTTGAAAAAGTTAGAAAAAGGAAACTAATAAAAAACAACATACGAATATGAACATAGTTGAAAAAGAAACCACAATGAAGTGGTATGTCGTTAGGGCACAAAGCAACCGAGAACGATCAATCGCAGAAAGACTTACAAACGAAGGTACTGTAGGTGATTTAATGGGTAAACTTGGACGTGTAATCGTTCCTATCGAAAACTCATTCTATTTGAAAAATGGAAAGAAAGTTAAAAGAGAAAAAGTAAAGTTCCCAGGATATATCTTTATCGAAACTAATGCGGTTGGTGAATTGAAATACTTCCTAAAAGGAATGAATGGTGCTCAAGGATTCCTAACAAGTAGAGCAGGAGATATACTACCACTTACACAGTTAGAAGTTGATAGAATGATTGGTGAACAACAAAGAGTTCAAGAAGAAGTTGAAGTTGAAGTTAAATTCATCGCAGGTGAAGAAGTACAGATATTAGATGGTCCGTTTAATACATTTACTGGTAAGATTGAGCAAGTAAGTGGAGACAAAGTAAAAGTCGCTGTTTCTGTATTCGGAAGAATAACTTTAATCGAACTTAACGTGAATCAAATCGATAAGAAAGCGTAATGGATAATGGCCAGCACCAAAAAGATCTTTATGAAAAGATCCTTCAATCCTCTGCATACATAAACAAAGTAGCGAGAAGTGGTGCTGGAAATTATATCATCACCTCAAAACAAGTCTCTGATATGATTTCCGAGATAATGTCGGAAAGGGTAGATAAAAGAAAGAAAAAGATAATAAATATCCTGACATGGAAAGAGTAGACGGAAAGATAATACTCGAAGGAGTCCTTCAGCAGTTTGATAGGTTAAACCGAAACAACGGTCGAATCTATCATGCAGAAGCATATGAAAAACTCATCAAAAGACTGGTTCCAGATGAGAGGATGAAAAGGATAAAATCATTGAGAAACTCATGGAAGTAGAAAAGGTAAAGGAAATTATGAACAAGATGGGTGCTATGATAAATAGTGGTCAGCCTATGTTTTCCAAAGACTATCTGATGAGAATGCTTGGCTTGAGAAAAAAGGATTTAAGAATAGAAAAGATAAACAAAATGTTCAATGAATAATTTCGATTTGTTTGAAATAATGAAAATCCAAAATATACCGAAGAGTAATTTCAAAACGAGTGTAACAACCAAAACTATTCCTAGAAGAATTGTAAGAAAACTTAAAATAAACAAAATGTTCAATGAATAAACAGGAAAGATACGACAGAACCTATTTGAACATGGCAAAGGAGTGGGCCAAGCTCTCTCATTGTACCAGAAAGCAGGTAGGTGCTCTTATAGTAAAGAATGGCATGATTATATCGGATGGGTATAATGGAACTGCAGCAGGTCAGGAAAACTCTTGCGAGATGGAAAACGGTGAAACAAAATGGGATGTGATCCACGGTGAAGCCAATGCCATTTTGAAGTGTGCTCGCCATGGTCATTCTTGTGAAGGTGGAACTCTTTATCAAACACATTCTCCTTGCAAGGATTGTTCTAAACTTATTCTTCAGTCGGGTATCAAAAGACTTGTTTACATTGAAGAATACAAAGACATAGCCGGGTTAGAATTTTTAAGAAATGCTGGTATTGAAATAGTTAAATACAATTGGGAATGAAAGACTTATCATTTGAGTTAGAGAGGTTGAGTCATTACTATCATAGCGAGATGATTATCGACCATATGACTATGGCACCGGTATACGAATTCATACACAAAACAACAGGTAAGAAATATAGCTATAGATTGAGTATGACCGATGTAAAAGACTTTGGACCTGGTGTGGTGAAGATGTTAGATGAGTTGAAGATAGAAATAAGAGAAGACAAATTAAATGATTTAGGAATATGAAAGAGATGGAACTAATAACAACTAAAATATGTATGACATTGGATTTAGGTGTAAATGCAAATCTATTCGGTGGTAATATGATGTCATTTTTGGATGAATCAGGTGCAGCATTTGTTTATCAGTTTTGTGAAACGACTAACATAGTCACAAAAAAAGTAGAGGAAGTAATATTCCAAAATCCAGTAAAAGTAGGTAATTTAATAAAGATATATGGATCTGTAGACAAAGTAGGTAATACATCAATTACTATAAATTTAGAAGCCAGAAAATATAATGTTCAAACTTCACAAGAAAAATTAGTATGTTCTACTAAAATGGTATTTGTACATATAGATGAAGAAAATGGACCAGTTCCAATTCCTGAAAAAATAAGACTAAAAATTAGTTCGGTGCAGAGGTAATGGGGAACTTAATTTTTTAATATATAATTAAAAAATTAAGTTTTTATGTATGTATATGAAACAACTAATTTAATCAATGGTAAAAAATATATAGGCGTTTGTGTTACAAAGAATAAGAGAAAGTCAGATCTTTATTTAGGATCAGGTATTCTATTAGTAAGATCTATTAAAAAATATGGTCGTGATAATTTTAAAAAAGAAATTATTAAAGAATTTGATAGCGAAAAGGAAGCCAGAGACTATGAAAGATATTTGATATCAGAAATGAATGCAGTAGATAGCGATGAATATTACAATTTAACACCAGGTGGTTATGGTGGTTTTACAAAGTCTTGTAGAAAAATATCAGAGGAAACTAAAGTTAAAATATCAAAAGCAAATAAGGGTAGAAAATTACCACAGCATCAAGTAAAATCTATGAGTTATATAACACTAAAATATAGTTTAGATGGTAAATTTATAGAAGAATATCCGAGTAAATCAGAAACAGAGAGAGTTAATAATATCGTACTATGTGGTATAGAAAATGGTGTTATTTATCATAGTGGATTTTTATGGAAATATAAAGATGAATTTAATTACAATGACATTGAACCTTATAATAAAATGGTTGAAAGATATAATATTACTAATTCAAAAAGAAATTCAAAATTAACAGAGGATGATGTGTTAAACCTAATATCGGATTATAAAAATTTAAAACTATCATATGATAAACTTTCTAAAAAATATGGAATAGTTAAAAGTTGTGTTGGTGGTATAATAAAAGGTGAAACATATAAATGGGTAATTAGATAAGAATAAAAAAAGAGAGCATTGGCTCTCTTTTTTTATTTTATAGTAAGTCCCATTTTGTTCTTTTCGAATATCGCGTTTAGTTCGGATAGTGTTGTTATTCTAATCTCACATGTCGTGTTCGATCCAATCCAACAATAAGTTTTCTTTCCTATGTAGAGTATTTTGAAATAGTGAGTAGGTATTTTTATTTTAGATCCTGGTAAGAATTTACAGGTAGAATCGTATATAACTCCCGTTATGATGGTTGAGTTGAATCTGTATTTTTTTATAGAGTCTTCTACGGATTCTTCTAACTTTTTCCAACTTCCTTTGTTGAACTTTGCTAACTGAGGTGCTTGGTTGTAAAGACTGAAAGATTTGTGATTAAGTGTATCGTTATATGATGTTATATGTGATGGAGTTAAATGACCCAAATCGTATCCCGACTTTTTATAGGCGTTTCTATCCATTTTTTTGTATTTATCTTGAAACCATTTGTTGTCTCTGTCACTATCCAATTTGAATTTGGAATAGTTGATTGAGTGTCTGGATACCATTGGAAGTGTATCATTACTAAGATAGAGTATCATGTCTCCATGATTCAATATAAGTTTGTTTTTGGTTGAAACAAGCTGTGACATTGCATAAAATGGCATAAGAAGAGCCAATAAGAATATAATCTTTTTTTTCATAGATTATATATTAGGGTATGCTATCCCTTTATCAGATTTATTAAATCCTGATATCCTTCAGTTTTGTTATAGATAACAAACTCTAATGGTGTATAGATGTTCTTTTCGTGGTTTCTAGGTCCATAAACTACCTCAGCACTTTCTAGATCTAAACTATTCACAAAACCCATTGGACATTTTTGTACCAAAGGAGTGTATACCTTTGAGTATCCAATTGGGATCATTCTGTCATAAAATTCGATGTCTTCGAACTTTTCTTCTTTTCTAGAATCGACAAAGCCATAGTATCGCATCCATTCTGCTTCTGTCTTTGCCAGTTTAAATATTTTTTCTTTCATATTGCAAAGTTATGCAAAAATATCTAAATCATTATCAAGTAAAGTATTTAATTTATATTCTCTTTCTCTTTCGACAAAGGTTTGCTGAAGGTTTACCTCCATATAGTCTATGTACCAATATCCACTATATCCATCATCTTTATCGTATTTCAATACTGCATTAAAATGATACTCTCCTTCACACTGGACCATATCCTCTTTAAAAGTAAAATCTTCAATACATTCCTTTATTTCTTCTTCGGGTGCGTTACCTATAATTATCCAAAAATTATTTTTGGCATCTTTTACCTCATAGTATTTTTTGTTAGTTGGTGGATAGGTATAAAGGTGTATATCAACGATACCCTCAACGATGGTAAGATTTTTTACCACATCCTTTATGTCTTCTATCAGCTCTTTGTATTCACCTGTTCTCATATACCCAACTCTTTTAGTTTGTTTTCTCTTAAAGTAGAAACAGAAATACCTTTGCAGATATCCGATAGAGTGTCTTCGACATCCTTTATCTTTGGGTTCAAATCTGTACAGAAATTTTCGATTATCAAATCTCTAAGCAACAAAACCTCTTTGTACTTATACGCACTTATACAGTACCTACCTTCTGGTAGGTTTGCGTTGTCGATCCATATACCATTCTCTTCTAGTTTCCATATATCGTTGGAAAGAATGTACTCAATATACACCTCGAATTTAGTGTTATCGGAACCATTGGAAACCATCAACCTCTTGTACGATCTCGACTTTGAATTTGGATCTTTTTCTTTCCAATGAATCGAACCGTTTTTTGTCGCAGCTATAAGTGTGTCTATTATTTCTATTACCTGTTCTTTCATATACCAAGTTCGTTTAGTTTTTGATCTCTTTTGAATGCAACTATAAAGTCATTATAGTCCATTTGTTCCATTTCGTTTATACCGCTTATGACGACTCTTACCCAAGGACAGTTCATTTGAGAGTCCATAAAGATATTGTATTTTTCAGTTCCTTCTGTGTATTTTCTTATAGCATCATTCAAGATAGGTTTTGGATCTTCATCACCTGCATATATGAATACCGCAACGACACCAGTACCACCATCTTTTAGTGGGAATGTTGCTTCGTTTATTCTTAGATCTTTCATATACCAAGTTTTTTTAGTTTGTCTTCTCTTTTCTTCCAAAGTGGATAATCTAACATATTCTCATTGATATACTCAGTATATTTATGATCACCTAAACTTCTACCTTCAAGTGGATTATATTGTACTTCATAATAAAATTCATCTTCACTATCACCTCTTAGTTTAGGTGATAAACCAACTTCTAATATAATTCCTTTTTTGAATTTAGGTCCAAGTCTAAAACCATTTGGATCACGAGATTTAATTAAAACTTCGTCACCTACTTTGAACTTAGCTTTTGAGTAACTGAAACTGACTTCTATACTTGATAACCGCCAAGTCTTTGGCCTTTGCTTCAATCTCTGTATCAAACTCGAGACCAAACGTCTTAATCTCTTCATAAATGTAGTCTGCATGTGCAGTGTTTTTACCTGATGTATCTTCTAATGTTTTTGGTGAACTCATGTGAGTCATTGGCTTTACACCACCCCATGTTGAACAAGCTAATTTTAAAGCCTCTTCTTGTGAAATATCCTTAGGTCCATAATTATGATGATGAAAATCGTGTGTTATAGGAATACCAATTTTAGTATGGATTAAATCATATAACATTTTTGTAGAGTATTGATTGGGACCATCGTCATTTTCCACAACTAATCTATTTCTACAAGATTCACTTAGATTATGGAATTGATTGCAAAATCTTTCTGCGGCCTCTTCTCTGGTCGGCTTTGTTGTGTTTACATGTATATTTATTGGATAATAATGTGTTTGGTCCAAACCCATCAAATCCATTATTTGTGCATGCTTATCTAGTTCATCAATTGCATTTTCAACAACAACTGGATTTTCACTGGCGGGTATGCAAAAATGTGTAGGATGGAATGATAATCTCATATCAACACTTTTAGCATAGTCACCAATCTCTTTTAATTTTTTTGAAATCAAATCAAACTTTGGTAGATCCTCTAATTTATAGAAGCCAATACATGGAAGAATATCACTAGACATTCGATATACGAATATATCATTTTCTTTATTCCATTTTATTATCTTAAACATATCATCTATATTTAAGAGAGCCAACTCGGTAACATATATTAAGCCCTTTTTTTCAAAGGTTTTCTTAGTCATACCTCTATTTACGGTAATGAAATCTTTCTTTTTCTTACCATCATTTAATGACATATTTATACAACAATATCCTACTCTATTCATTTTTTAAATTATTATTTATACACAAAGATACACACACATTTTTTATATATACTATAAATTATAAAAATTATATGATTATTTATAGAATTTTAAATATAAAAAATAATAAGTCTTATATTGGGCAGTCAGTAAATAGTTTTAATGAAAGATACAAAGGTGGTAAATGGTGGCTCTATACACATAATGAAATACTTAAAAACTCATACTTAAAAAATGGTTTAGATAATTTTATTGTTGAAATAATAAAAGAAAATGTGGAATCCATAGAAGAATTAAATAGGTTAGAAACATATTATGCAAATATGTATAATACATATAAACCAAATGGTTATAATATAAGAGGTTGTGGTGATAATAAATTTGTAAGTGATGATTTGAAAAAACATTTATCAACCTTTAGATTGGGAAAAGATTATAAGCCACTTAATAAAATACATAGCATATATAAAGGTGTTTCCTGGAAAGAATCTAAAAAATCATGGGTTTGTAGAATACAAAACAGTTTTATTAAAAAAGACAAATATACATCCAGTGAGATAGAGGCCGCAGAAATGTATGATAAAGTATCTTTATATTTGTTTGGACAAAATTCATATGTAAATTTCGAGTCAAAAAGAGAAGAATATCTAAATTCGGACTTGGAGTCATTTTATAACAATACATTTATTCCAAATAAAAAGAAAAGAGTTGATGGTTATTTAAAAGACTTATCCTCTTTATTAGATGATATTAAACCATTGTTATGGGAACAAACAATACCGGATATATCAAAAAAATTAGGAATATCTATTAGAAAGATTCAATATTGTTTAGAGAAATATAATATAGAAAGACCTGGTAAAAATTACTGGCAAAAAAATAAAATAAGTAAAAATGATCAAATATAAAAAAAGACAAAATTTTTCAATTGATATTAAAGTATCCGATAAATTTAAAAAAATATGCAATGATAGATCAATAAATATGTCAAATTTAATCGAGAAATTTATGATTCAATATATTGAAAAGAATTCATAAGCATTCGTATCCTTTTGATTGTTTTAGTTTATCTATTATGTCTTCTACACTTTCTACAAAAGTATGTATAGAAGTTTCTCCACTAAAGAAAAGTGGCTTTATTTTTTCGAAGAACCTGAAGTATCTTTCTCTCGAAAGAAACTGAGTAAGCATTATTGAAGCTTCTATTGTTTCGTCTTCAGTCATATTGTATGCCATAGTAGGACCAACCAAATCACTATCGTGTTTGGCACCAACTTCTTTACAGAGAACACCGATGAATTGTTCAGTGTTTATGTTGGTTTTGAATTCCGATCCAGAATTCGTCTTTATAGTCCTGCCCATATATTATTTTTTTACAAATTTACTAATTTTCTTCAAATTTTGGAAACAACTTTAGAAAGTTCTTGTATCTATTCTTGTGTTTCTTAGAAGGAACTCTTATTCTACTACCGTTACCACCACTAGAGCCCCAGTTTATCGTATTGGTTACAGGGTTTTGATTGTCTTTTCGTTCGGGTTTTGGCATAGAATTTTCAAATCTTTTTAGTGACCAATTATTTCTTTCTCGATATGTTTTGTACCAAAGGTCTCTTATTTCATTATCTGTAAGACCATTTGAATAATGATAATCATATACTTCTTTTCGAAGTTTATGCTCTTTTGATTTTGGATCTACACCTAAGAAGTTTATAAGTTCAATTTTCTTATCATTTAAAAGAATATTTAACTTAGCTTCTCTAAGTTCATTTGTTGGAATTTTACACATAGGTCTAAAATCCATAGTGCTCATAAGATATTTTATTCTTCTTTCTTTCTTCTTTGCCTTCATTTTACAAATATACAAAAAAAAACGCCATTAAAGCGTTTTTTTCGTAGATGCAATTTCTTTTCCGTTTTCGACCATTTTTACCGGGAATCCCCATAGAAATTCCACATGTGGTAAAACTTTGTTCATAGATCCAGAATCTAAGTGTCTTCCATTCACCGGAGTATGTTCCAATGTGAGTGTTCTGTCGCCATAAACATCAACATCATATACCTGGATGTCTGGAACATATCTATTTCTATTGTAAGATTCTGAAAGGTTTTGTCTTATCTTTTTGTATCCGTATTCGTCATGTATAGCGTTTACTTCATAGTAAGCAACATCGTGTTCATCGAGTATCGAAAAAAGTCTCATATCTCTTATTACCTTTGGTGAAAGGTATTGAAGAACGAATGTTTCATCTTTAAAGTTTTCAACGATGTATCGAAAAGTTTCTGCCCAATTTCCTTTACCTGCGATATCTGGAAACCATTTTTTATCTTCTTCTGTAGGATTAAGTGACATTCTTTTTAAATCAGAAAATATATTGAATCCTAAAGTATAAGGGTTTAGTCCTGAATAATGTTGAGAGTCAAATCCTGGTTGAAAGATAACATTTGAGTGGTGATGAAAGAATTCTAACATAAAGTCATCATCCAAATATCCTTCTTCGTGCATTTTGTTTATTATCTCGTAGTGAGTGAAAGTCGCACATCCTTCGTTCGCCACTTTAGATTGTCCTTGTGGGTAGAAATATTGTGCAGTCTTTCTAACTATTCTAACAAGTTCCCTCTGCCATCCTTTCAACTTTGGTGAGTTCTTCTCTATGAAATAAAGAATATTCTCTTCTGGTTGATCTGGAAATCTTCTTTCGCGTGCTTTTTCTATCTTATCCTTTGGTAGTGTTCTCCAAATATCATCTAAGAAGACTTGGTCGTCTTCTAACTTCTTTTTAAGTCTTTCTCTTTCCTCGTCTGGTGATATCTTTCTTGGTTTTTGGTATTTGTCAACACCATAGTTCATAAGAGCATGACAAGAATCTAAAACTTCTTCGACTTCATCGAATCCGTACTTTTCCTCACACTGTGCAACGAAGTTCTTTGCAAAGACCATATAGTCAATTATAGCATCCGCTTGCGTCCATTGTTTGAATAGATAATTATTTTTAAAGAAGTGGTTGTGTCCGTATGCCGCGTGTGCAAGAACCAAGACCATCAAACAAGTTGTGTTGTCTTCCATGTTATAGGATATACAAGGGTTTGAATTGATTACAAGCTCGTAAGCAAGACCCATTCTTCCCTTTTTATAATTGTTCTGGTTCATCACAAAGTCTTTCCCGAACTTCCAGTGATTGTAAGAAATCGGAAGTCCTATCAGAGAGTATGCATCGAGCATTTGTTCGGATGAGATTATCTCAAACTGGTTAGGATATGTTTCCAAACCAAGATATTCTTCTGCTATCCTAGAAACTACTTTGTCTGCTTCTATTATTGTTTCTTCATCCCAATCTGATCGAGAGAAGAGTTTTTTTAAATCTTCTTTATCCATTATGCGGTCTTCTTTTTAAAGAAATCTTGGAATACTTTCCAGATTCCACCTACTTCATCAATTTTTCCTATTTCAAAGTTCTTTCTTTTGTTTGATACTGTTTTGTAGCTTTGCCACAAATCACCTTCACTCCTTCTACATATTTCTATATAGATCATATACTGAACCGAGTTTAGTATATCTAAGTCCAATATCTTGGCACAGTCCTTAGCATCCGAACTATCCCAAACGTCTCCATCGGATGCTTGAGCGGCGTATATGTTCCAATCCTTTGAATATCTTTCTTTTATAATCTTACTCATCAGTTCCAATGCAGAAATAACAACGGTTCCACCACTTTCTCTCGAGTTGAAGAATTCTTCTTCACTAACCTCTTTTGCCTCGGTCGTGTGTCTTATGAACACCATCTCGATTCTTTCATATTGCTTTGTCAAGAACATGTAAAGAAGCATAAAGAACCTTTTTGCGATATCTTTTTCTTTTTCTCCCATAGATCCAGATACGTCCATAACACAGAACATAACTGCTGATGTAACCGGGACAGCAACTTTCTCAAAGTTGTTGTACTGAAGGTCGACTTCTTCCATAAAAGAAACTGAAAGTTTCATCTTTTTTAGTCTATCAAGCTCTTTTTTCAATTCTGCAATTTCGTCAGCCTTTAAGCTCGTATCTTTTAACTTTTCTTCTATTTCCTTTATCTTCTTATCAAAGAACATACCCACTGCCATTCTTCTGGCCATTGAGTTTTTATAGGATCTAGTTATATTTAGCTTACTTGGATTTCCGTAGTTAGAATAACCTGCTCTCTTTTGTTTGAAATCCACAATAGAGTTTAGGTGTTTTTTTATCATGTCTGGAAGTTCTAGGTCAGCAAAGAAATAGTCTAAAAATTCTTCTTTACTTATAGAAACCGTGAAATCGTCCTCTGTTGGTTGACCATCCTTCGATCCTTTCTGACCACCTTGTCCTTGTCCACCTCCTTGAGGTTTTTTTATAATGTCACCTTCCGTGTACTCTTTGTTTCCCGGGTGTACATGTTTTTTGTCACCACTATCTTTGTCGTAGTGGAATTGAGGTTCACCGATTCCTTTTAC
>JACCDX010191833.1_pt1 | contig 24861 bp, 23 predicted proteins | sample 7449681 | NCBI WGS metagenome assembly JACCDX01 (sample SAMN15323450, study PRJNA562643) | freshwater metagenome | isolation source: river surface water | place: USA:Blue River Watershed | collected 2017-08-18
AGGGAATGACGTTGGGTGCTGGGCTCTGGACTCTTGGCTCCGGACTCTGCTGTGCGGCACAGTGGTGCGGAAGAGAACCGGGGGACTGGTGGGGAAGGCGGAGGTTTGGCGTGGCTTTGGGTGGGGGCGGGGCGGCATCGTAAAACAGCATGTCGCGCACGCAGGATTATCTCCGGGAAATCCGGCCCACGCTGGGGCTGGCGCTGCCGATCGTGGTGGGGCACGTGAGCCAGACGCTGATGGGGGTGACCGACAGTGCGATGATCGGTCATGCGGGAACGGTGCCGCTGGCGGCGGCCTCGTTTGCGACGTCGGTGTTCAACCTGTTCTTCGTGGTCGGCATCGGGCTGATGCTGCCGACGGCGATCTTTGTGGCGCGGTCGCGCGGCGCGGCGCAGCCGCAGGAGGCGGCGGAGTATCTGCGGCATGGGTTGGCGCTGGCGCTGGCGTTCGGGGCGGTGGAGACGCTGGCGATGGCGGTGCTGGGGACGCAGCTGCAGCGTTTCGATCAGCCGCCGGAGGTGATCGCGATCGTGACCCCGTTTTACCTGTTGATGGCGGCGTCGCTCACGCCGGTGCTCGTCTATCTGGTGCTGCGGGAATTTGCCGAGGCGATGGGGCATCCGTGGGCGCCGATGTTCATCATGCTGGCAAGTGTCGGGGTGAATGCGGGGCTGAACTGGATTCTGATTTACGGAAATCTCGGCTGCCCCGCGCTCGGGCTGACGGGGGCGGGCATCGCGACCCTGCTGTCGCGAGTAATCGGCGTGGCGGTGATCTTCCTCTGGCTGCGGCGCGATCCGAAAGTGCGGGCGGCGTGGCCGGTGCGGTGGCGGGGAGCGTTGGCGATGGAGCGGGTGCGGGAGATGATGGCGGTGGGATTTCCGGCGGCGGGGATGCTGTTGTTCGAGACGACGGCGTTTGCGTTTTCCGGCATCATGATCGGCTGGCTCGGGGCGGTGCCGCTGGCGGCGCACCAGATCGCGATCAGCAGCGCGTCGCTGGCGTTCATGGTGCCGCTGGGGCTCGGCGTGGCGAACGGCATGCGCGTGAGCCATGCGGTGGGCGCGGGTGAGCGGGCGCGTTTGCGGCCGATCGCGTTTTCGACGCTGGCGCTCGGGCTCGCGGCGATGGCGGTGTTTGCCTTGGCGTTCGGTTTCGGCAGCCGGACGATCGCGGCGTGGTATGTGAAGGATCCCGCGGTGATCGCGCTTGCGGCGCAGCTGCTGGTGGTGGCGGCGTTTTTCCAGCTCTTCGACGGCACGCAGGTGATCGCGGCGGGGGCGCTGCGGGCGATCACGGATGTGCGCGTGCCGGCGGTGATCACGCTGGTGGCGTATTGGGTGGTGGCGCTGCCGATCGGTTATCTCTGGGGCGTGCGCGGCGGGGGCGGGGCGGTCGCGGTGTGGCTGGGCATCGCGGGCGGGCTCGCGTGTGCGGCGGTGCTGCTGACGGTGCGGTTTGCGCGGCTGACGCGGCGGTGAGGGCGGCGGGTTTGCGATTGTGATGCCGGGGCGCGCGGGCATGGTGCGGCTCGGATTGTCCACGCGATGACGCTTTCCTCCTCCTCCGTGTCGCTGCGCGAGAAGATCGCGCAGCTGCTGATTGTCGGATTCCGCGGCACGACGCCGGCGGAGTGTGCGCTGGCGGCGCGCGATGTGCGCGAGCACCGCGTGGGCGGCGTGATCTTCTTCGACCAGGAAATGGCGGCGGCTGCCGGCGGGCGGCGGAACATCGTGTCGCCGGAGCAGGTGCGGGAGCTGGTGGCGTTTCTGCAGGCGCAGGCGGCGGTGCCGCTGCTGGTCTCGGTCGACCAGGAAGGCGGGCGGGTGAACCGGTTGAAGGCCGAGTATGGTTTTCCGGAAAGCGTGTCCCACGAGGAGCTCGGCCGGCTGGATCAGCCGGCGGAGACTTACCGGCGGGCGGAGATCACGGCGCGCGCGCTCGTGGCGGCGGGCTTCAACCTGAATCTCGCGCCGGTGGTGGATCTCGACGCGAATCCGGACAATCCGATCATCAAGGGCAAGAAGCGCAGTTTCTCGGCCGATCCCGAGACGGTGGCGCGGCATGCGGCGGAGTTTGTGCGCGCGCACCGCGCGCACGGCGTGCTCACGTGTGCGAAGCATTTCCCCGGGCATGGCAGCGCGAAGGGCGACACGCATCTCGGGCTCGTCGACGTGACGAACTCGTGGCACGAGCGCGAACTGGTGCCGTTCCAACGGTTGATCGAGGGCGGGCTCTGCGACGTGGTGATGAGCGCGCATGTGTTCAACGCGCGGCTGGATCCGGAGCGGCCGGCGACGTTGTCGCGGGCGGTGATCACCGGCCTGCTCCGCGAGCGGCTGGGTTTCCAAGGCGTGATCACGAGCGACGACATGGAGATGCGGGCGATTTCGCACCATTACGGGCTGGAGAAATCCGTGCCGGCGGCGATCAACGCGGGCCTCGATCTGCTCTGCTTCGGCAACAACATGAGCTACGATCCGGACATCGCGCCGAAGGCGATCGCGATCCTGGAGCGCGCCGTCGCGGCCGGTGAGGTCGCGGAGGCGCGGATCGAGGAGTCGTATCGGCGGGTGCTGGCGTTGAAGCGCAAGGCGGCGCTGATCCCATGAGCGGCCACTCCGGCGGCGGCCCGGCCACGCGCAGTCACTGGACCTGGATCCCCACGCTCTATTTCGGGCAGGGCATCCCGTATGTCGTCGTGATGACGATGTCGGTGATCCTCTACAAACGGCTGGGGGTCTCGAACGCCGACATCGCGCTCTACACGAGCTGGCTGTATCTGCCTTGGGTCATCAAGCCGCTGTGGAGCCCGCTGGTGGAGATCCTGGGCACGAAGCGGCAGTGGATTGTGCTCATGCAGCTGCTGATCGGCGGCGCGCTGGGCGCGGTGGCGGTGACGCTCCCGGGGCCGGCGTTCTTCAAGGTGACGCTGGCGATCTTCTGGCTGCTGGCGTTTGCGTCGGCGACGCACGACATCGCGGCCGACGGCTTCTACATGCTGGCGCTGAACAAGCACGACCAGGCGTGGTTCGTGGGCGTGCGCAGCACGTTTTACCGCCTGGCGATGATCGCCGGACAGGGCGTGCTGATCATGCTGGCGGGGGCGATCGAGACGCGCACGGGGCTGCCGGCGCTGGAGCTGACGCTGCGCGGCGAACCGGGTGCGGCGGTCGTCGGGCCGTCGGATCCGGCGCAGGTGCGGACGGCACGCGTGGACGGGCCGCTGCGGCTGGTGGCGGCGCCGGCGACGCTGGTGCTCGGCACGGAGCCGATGCGGGTGGGTGAAGTCGGCGAGCTGGTGGCGAAAGCGAAAGCGTGGAATCAGGCGCAAGGCTTCACCGCGACCCCGGCGGCGAGTGGGTCGGGTGCGACGACGGCGGCGGCCGGTGCCGCGGCGCCGAAGTCGGAGTCCTCCTGGTGGTCGCGTGCGGTGGCGGAGCCGCTTGGCGGTTTTCTGCGGCGGAATTTCGGGGCGGAGCGCGCGCCGGCGGCACGGAACGATGCGGCGGGGCGGGCGGGAGTGTTCCTGCTGTCGTTGTCGGCGAAGCCGGAGAAGGACGTCGTGGTGAATCTCGGACGTGAGTCGGGCGACAAAGGCGTGAAGCTGCTCGAGGGCGAGCGGCTCGTCTTCCGGACGGAGAGCTGGGAGCGCGCGGCGATGGTGGTGGTGCAGCTCGACCCGAAGAATCGCGAGGCGACGGAGGCGGTGTTTGTGGCGCGCTCGGGGAACATCCCGCTGGCGTGGGCGATCACGTTCTACACGCTCGGCGGCCTGTTTGTGCTGTTGTGCGGGTGGCACCGTTTTGTGCTGCCGAAGCCGGCGGCGGATGTGCGGGCGGTGGAGCAGGCCGGCGTGGTGCGGCCGAATCCGGTGGCGGAGTTTTTCCTCACGTTTGCCTCGTTTTTCCGGAAACCGCTGGTGCTGCGGTCGCTCGCGTTCCTGCTGCTGTATCGGTTCGCGGAGGCGCAGCTCGTGAAGATCGCGTCGCTCTTCCTGCTCGATTCGCGCGAGGCGGGCGGGCTGGGGCTGTCGACCGGCGCGGTGGGATTTGTCTACGGGACGGTCGGGGTGGTGGCGCTGACGCTGGGCGGACTGCTCGGCGGCTTCGTGGCGGCGCGCAACGGACTGAAATACTGGCTGCTGCCGATGGTGCTCGCGATCAACGTGCCGAACCTCGTCTACGTCTACCTCGCGTATGCGACGCCGGACAATCTGTTCATCGTGAACGCGTGCGTGGCGGTGGAGCAGTTCGGCTACGGGTTCGGTTTCGCGGCCTACATGATCTACATGCTCTACGTGGCGCAGGGGCCGCATCAGACCGCGCACTACGCGATCTGCACGGGCTTCATGGCGCTCGGCATGATGATCCCGGGAATGTTCACCGGCTGGCTGCAGGAGATCATCGGCTACCAGCACTTCTTCGTCTGGGTGATGGTGGCGACGATCCCGGGATTTGTGGTGACGGCGCTGATCCGGCCCGATCCGGAGTTCGGTCGGAAGACGCCGCCGCCGGCGGCGTGAGCGCAGTGAGCGGAGCCATGGACGAGCGCCGGTATTTCCTGCAGTTGGACGGGGTGGTGAACGGGCCTTACCGGGCGGAGCAGGTGCGCGAGCTGGTGGTCGGACAGGTGGTGAACGCGCGGACGCCCGCCGCCCTCGCGGCCGACGGGCCGTGGATGACGATCGCGGACGTGCCCGAACTGGCGCTGCTCGTGCCGGCGTGGACGACGGCGGCGATCAAGCCGGGGGACGTGCAGATGCTCAACGAGCGCGGCACGAAGGGCGTGGATCTGCGCGAGTTGATCGCGGCGGCGCAGGTAAAGGGTCCGGTGCTGGGCGGCGGCCGACACTCGGCGCCGGGGTCGGCGCCAGCCGTCCGCGCGGAGCCGTTGAACGACGTGCAGGAGCTCGTGCGGTCCGTGCAGGCGACGGAGGCGAAGTTTGCGGCGCCGCTGCCGTTGCCGCAGAAGCGCCCGGTGAGCCGCAGCGCCAAGACGATCGCGGTGCTCTGGGGCGTGATGCTGCTGCTGGCGGTGGGGTTTCGCCTCGTTTACGCGGGGCGCTGGACCCCGCTGTCGACGAACATACTCCTGGGCTGGCTCGTGCTCGGGCACGTCTTCCTCGCGGCGCTCTATCTTGTCTTCCGAAAAACGGAGAGCGATGCCGGGTGAGGCGGGCGCGCGGGCGCCGGTCAGCGCTTCGCGCGGGATTTCTCGGTCGTGATGATCGCGACGGCGGCGACGATCACGGCCGCGGCGATGAGGGTGCGCGGGCCGATCGGCTCGTCGAGGAGGAGCCAGCCGAGGAAGACCGCGACGATCGGATTCACGTAGGCGTAGGTGGCGACGCGTGCGGGCGTGCTGTGTTTCATCAGCCAGACGAAGGTCGAGAAACCCACGAGCGAACCGACGGCGACGAGGTAGCCGAACGCGAGCCACGAATGGCCGCTGATCCCGGCGACATCGAGCCGGCCGAAATCGCCATGGAGCAGGGCGACGAGGAGCAGCATGGCGCCGCCACCGAGCATCTGCAGGGCGGCGGCGGTGATGGAGTCGGCGCCGTGTTTCGCGTGGCGCGAGTAGATCGAGCCGATGCCCCAGAACACGCACGCGCCGAGGATCGCGGCCACACCGGCGGGGTCGATGCGGCCCTGGGCGGAGGTTTCCCACGGCGCGGCGAGCCACGTGACGCCGGCGAAACCAAGCAGCAGGGCAAACGCGGTGACGAGCGACGGGCGCGTGCCGCCGGGCCACGCCCATTCGGTGAGCACGATGAAGAGGGGGCCGACGCCGATGAGGAGTGCGGTGATGCCCGAAGGCACGCTTTGCTCGGCCCAGACAACGAGACCGTTGCCGCCGAGGAGGAGGAACGTGCCGATGATGGTGTTGATCCGCCACTGGCGCGCGCTGGGCCACGCGGTGCCGCGAAGTTTCAGGAAGCCCAGCAGGAGCGAGCCGGCGAGCAGGAAGCGGACGCTTGCCATGAGGAACGGCGGCATCGTCTCGACCGCGACGCGGATGCCGAGATACGTCGAGCCCCAGACGAGGTAGATCGTGGCGAAGCCCAGGATGAGCGCGGAGCGCGCGGGCGGGTGCGCGGGAGAGGCGGGGGCCGCGGCGGACGAAGCCGGCGTGAGCGCGGCCCTGCCGGCGACAGAGTCCGGCGCGGAGCGAGGAGAAGACATGGGGGCGCGCGGGGCTGGGTTTACAGCTGGCGCCGGGCGAGTTCGCCCAGCGTGCGCAGCGCGGCCTCGATCTCGGCGGTCCACGGCATGCCGCAGTTCATGCGCAGGCAGTTGCGGTAACGCTCCTTCACGGAGAAGAGGGCGCCGGGAGCGGTGTTGATGTGGTGCTTCAAGGCGTCGCGGTGCAGCCGGAGTGTCTCGACGCCCGGGGGCAGCTCGATCCAGAGCACGAAGCCGCCCTCGGGCCGGCTGAGCCGGGTGCCCTCGGGGAAGTGGCGCAGGATCGCCTGCGAGAACAGGTGCAGCTGGTGGTGATAGGCGCGGCGGATGGAGCGGAGGTGGTGGTCGTAGCCGCCGTTGCGGAGGAAGTCGGAGACGGTCTTCTGCAGGACGACGGGGGTGCCGAGCGTATTGGTAAACTTGAGACGCCGCACGCGTTCGAGGTAGCGGCCGGGTGCGGTCCAGCCGACGCGCAGCGAAGGCGCGAGGGTTTTGCCGAAGGAGCTGCAGAGGATCACGCGGCCATCGGTGTCCCAGGCCTTGAGCGGCTTGGGCCGGCGCTCGCCGAAGTGCAGATCGCCGTAGACGTCGTCCTCGATCGCGGGCACGTCGAATTCCTGCAGCAGCCGGTAGAACCCGGCTTTCTTCTCGTCGGGCATGCAGGAGCCGAGCGGATTGGAATAGCTCGGCATGACGATGAGGGCCTTGACGGCGTTGTGCGTGAGGGCGTCGCGCGTGGCGTCGAGGCAGATGCCGGTGCGCGGATCGGTGGGGACCTCGAGGGCCTTGAGGCCGAGGCTCTGGATGGTCTCGAGGAAGCCGAAGTAGGCGGGAGTCTCGATCGCGACGGTGTCGCCGGGTTTGGTGACGGCGCGCAGGGCGAGGTTGAGCGCCTCGGTGCAACCGCAGGTGATGACGAGTTCGTCGTGGGCGAGAGGGCAGCCGGCCTGCAGGTAACGACGGGCGATTTCGCGGGCGAGCGGGTCGAAGGCCCAGTTCATCGCATAGCGGCCGAGGAGGGCGGGGTCGTTGCGGCCGACGGCGGCGAGGATGCGCGCGAGTTTCTTGGTCGGAAACAGACTCGGATCGGGGCACGCGGCGCCGAAGGGCACGTAGCGTGGATCGACGGCGAGGGAGAGGACCTCGGCGGTGAGATCGTTGACGCCCACGTAGCTCGCCTTGGCCATGGGCCGGGCCATGCGGGGCTCGGGCAGGTCGAGCGGGAGCCGGGGGCGGACGTAGTAGCCGGACTGGGGCCGCGCCTCGATCCAGCCGCGGTTCTCGAGCAGCGAGTAGGCCTGCAGGACGGTCGAGATGCTCACGTCGCGCTGCAGCGACATCCGGCGGACGGAGGGCAGCCGGTGGCCGGGGCGGAGGGTGCCCTGCTCGATGAGCAGTTCGAGGGAGCGGGCGAGCTCGACGTAGAGCGGCGCGGGCGCGGGCGTGGAGACGGTCTGGATCATGGCGACTATCCCGGTCCGCGCGGCGGCGCCGAAGCGCGACGATGCGGTCGTGGGAACGCAGAGACGTTACGGGAAACGCGGCGCGGAAGGCAGACGTAGCGGGAGGACTTTGCCACCAGCACAGTTTGGGAACGGCGTGCAGTGTGACCATGACAATTATGCGGCAGGCCGGAGCAGGCTCGGAGCGATCGGACGGAGAATTTCCGCCGGCGTTGACATCGACGGCGGCGACGGGCGGGCTGCGCGCGATGAGCGCGGCATGCGACGTGAATCGAGCAGGGGACTTCGAGCGGATCGTGACTGCGTTGTTGGCGCGGTATGTCCGCCAGCAGGGGAAGTCCCTGCCGGACGAGTCGCTGCTGCGCGGCTGTGCGGGCCGGCTGGCGGAGGTGCTGGCGCGCCACGGGCTACCGCGTCCGCTGGCGCCGGGCGAGTGCGGGTCGCCGGGCGGGATGCCGGAAGCGGAGGTGGGCACGCGCGTGGCGGCGGTGTTGGGCCCGGTGCAGGATGAGACGGTGGCCGAGGGCGTGAAGCAGTTGGTGAAGGCGTGTTTTTATCCTGAGTTCACGGTGTGCCGGGACTCCTATCGGGAGGTGGCGCGCGACGGCGGGTGTCGGCGTCAGGATCCGGCGCGGGTGCGCGGGCGGATCAGCGGCACGCATTGCGTGGATTGTCCCTACTGGGTGGCGCTGGAGCCGGAGGCGCACCGGTTGCGGCTGGCCGCGGAGTGGGTGGCGGGCCCGGAGGCGTGGGCGCGGGACCGGGAGATGTTTCTGCCGGAGGATTTCCGCGAATTGCGCCGCTGGTTGTGGCGGGCGGCGCGGGAAGGGTGGTCGCCCCAGCCGGGATCTTAATGCCGGAGGCGGGCGATGATCGTGTCGGCGGGTTCGCGGCCGATGAAGGGCAGAACCGGGGCGAGCCGGGCGGCGGCGGTGATCACGAAGCGACAGTAAGGTGCGCCGCGACTGCGGCAGGCGATCTCCTCGCAGCTGAGCGTCTGGCCGGTGAGGTGTTCGAAGAAGGCTTTGATGAAACCGGCGGGGACGGCGTCGACGAAATCGTTGGTGCCCGGCAGGGCCTCGGCAAATGCGCTGTGCTCAAGGGCGGCGAGGACGAGGCCGTGATCCGCGGCGAGGGCGAGGTCCAGGGTGAGCAGGCCCCAGCCTTCGGCGGCGAAGTTGCGGCTCAGGAGGGCGAGTGCGGCTTCGAGCGGGAGACTGGCGAGGGTGGGCTTGCCGGTGGCGGTGAGGTGGGCGTCGAGGCGCGCGGCGCACGCGCGGCCGGCCGCGTGGCCGCAGGCGTGGAGAACATGGCGGGAGGAGCCGGGGCGCTCGCGCTCGAGCACGTGGCGCAGACTCCGGATCGCTTCCGCACTCAGGCCGCCGGCGGCGTGTCCCGTCGCTTCGAAAAGCGTGCCATCGGCTCCCCGATGAACGGCGGCATCGGCGAGGACGTGACCGAGACCGACACTGGTGAGAACGGGTGAACTGGCCGACATGCGAAGGAAGCGGAGGGGAGTTACGCCAGACGCTTGAGGATTTCCTCCGGTTCCACGCCTTGTTGGCGCAGGGATTCGGCCGTATCGATGTCGGGGCCCGAGCCCACGAGGAACCGGCAGAGGTCTCCCCGCACCGCGGCGCATTGCAGCTCCGCGCCGTGGCGCTCCTGCCGGTCGAAAAAGCTGACGGCGCCGGCGAAAAGACCGGCGTAGAGATGGCAGACGGGCTCTTCCGCGGGCCGCAGCGTGGTGGCGACGAGGCTGGCGCGAAGTTCGATCAGGTAGAGGTTGTGCGGGTGGGAAAGGCGCTGGAACGCACATTGTCCCCAGCCGGCTTCGGCGAAGGGCATCCACCAGGCGTCCAGGACGAACTTGGCGTCCATCTGCCAGAAATCGAAATCCGTGCCACCGACCTCCGCTTTGAGGCTCTTCTGCCGGAGGAGGATTTCCTGGAGGCCCCATTCGTAGCCCGAGCGATACAGAACATCGACGGCAGTTTCGCTGAACTGCTCCACCAACGTCGCATGGAGGGCGTGAATCGCCTCGCGGGTGAACAACGTGACGCGTTCGCCGTTGAGCCGCCGTAATGCACCCTGCGCCGGTTCCTGGCGGAAGGCGGCGTGGCGGATCAGGGATTTCGGGTCGCGGTGCAGACTCATCGCTCCAGCGCGGGCTGGACGGTTCACACTGCTCGTGGGTTGCGGCGATACAAGTGGGAATCGGTCGCGCGGGACTGCCGATGTGCCGGGGTAACGGAGCCCCGCCCGCGGGCGGGGGCGGCGTGGGACGAACGGCCCGACTGGATCAGGCGGCGGAGCTTCCCGCGGCCACCAGCGTCAGGGCGAGGCGCTCGTCGAAACGATAAGCGGACGAGGCGGGACGGAAGAGGCTCTGCACCGCAATGACCGGGGACGGGGCGACGGCCTTGGGCGCCGCACCGAAGAACAGCGAGCTGGCGAGATTCGATGCCGGGGCGGCGCCGATGGACACCGGATGCCCCCCGTCGGGCGAGATACCCGACACCAGCGGGAAGGGGGGGCGGGTTTCGCCATCGTCCGGCTCGGCCGAGCTGGGGGTGATGGAAATGGGGGTGAAGGCCGCAATCTGGCGGCAGCCTTCCTCCAGTGCGGGCAGCGTGAGTTCGGTGCCGTCGACAAACTGCAGTGCGGTGAGCACCACGCCGGCAAGTTGGTCGTAGTTGCCGGACCACTCCTGGAGTTCGAGCCACGTGGCCGCATCGGCCGTCAGAGAGGTGGGCACGTTGGCGTGGCCGGCGTCACGCTGGAAGCCGAGGATGCGTTCGGCGTTGGCCGCAATATCGCCCTGCAACTCGCGGAGCGCGGGAACGGAAAGGGAGAGCGAGCTGATCTTGTAAAAGAGCGTCTCGTTGAAGGTGCCTTGATCGACGCGTTCGCTGAGTTCCTCGGTGGCGGCGAGGACGACGCGGAAGCGGCGCGCAAAAGGCAGGAAAACGTCCCTTCCGGAAATCAGGTTCTCCAGCGTCTTTTGTTGCGCCGCGGTGAAGCGTTCGACGCCGGGAACGATGAGGGTGCCGGCGTCGTGGGAAAGGAGGCAGGGTGCGAGCGTCTCGATCAAGCTGCGCGGCTCGAAAGACTCGGCGGCGCACAACATGATCGGCCCATCCCGGAAGACCGAGATGTCGGCGAGGTCGCGGGCGATGAGTTCGAAGGGACTGCCGACGGCGCCTTGGAGCAGGAGCACGGCGCGGAAGTCGCGCACCTTCCAGAGGCGATGGCTGAATTCGCGGAAAGCCTCGCTTTGCCCGAGGAGGTAGCGCGGGGTGTAGGCGACCTGATCGGCGGCGGGCTCGCGGGCGGTGAAGGGGGAGTCGCCGGAGGCGCGGGACAGGGGATGGTTGGAGCCCGTGCGGGCGGCGGTGTCGCGCACGGCGTTGCGCGCGAGGGTCTCGTTGATCTTCTCGAGCAGGGTCTTGGGGTTGGCCGGTTTGTTGAAGATACCGGCCACGCCCTGGCTGCTGAGCTGGATGGCCAGCTCCAGGGTAAGCGAGCCGGAGACGAAAACGACGGCGATCTCCGGCTGAATTTTGCGGAGAGCGTGCATGAACTGCTGTCCGTTCATCTCGGGCAGTTCGTAGTCAATTACCACCAGATCGAAGTGGTGTTTGGCGGCCGCCTCCAACGCGGAGCACGGGTTCTCGTGCGCGGACACTCCGTAGCCGGCTTGGCCCAGAAGCAGACCCTGCATTTCCCGGAAGACGGAAGAGTCCTCGACCACAAGGATATGGGCGCGGGGCTGATCGTTGGCGGGAGAACTCATGAGCGACGAAGGAAAGATCTGCTACCGAAGTGCGGCGTCGATGTTCCTACGGGGTTCGGGCATTACGTATTGTGTGCTTGAGTTCGGTGATCGGGATTGTCAGACGGGACATGTTAGCACCAACGGTCAAGTCGCGCATCGGTAATTGTGCGGCAACCGCGCTTGAAAAAACGCTTATCCCCGCAACCGAATGCGAAAACTTCGCGCAGTTCTCATCGAAGACGAAACGATGTTTCGTCAGCTCATCCTTCTTACCTTGGGGAAGGTGAAGGATCTGCAGGTGGTGGGTGAATTTGGATTGGGCAAGCCCGGCTTGGAGTTCTGTCTCCGGGAAAAGCCCGACCTTTTGGTCGTCGATCTGATGCTGCCCGACATCAACGGCATGGAGATCGCGCGCGAGGTGCGTCGGACCGCGCCGGAGATGAAGATTCTCGTCATCACGGCTCATCCCAGCGAACGGCTGCCCGCCGATCTGATGGTCCTGGGCGTGAATGGCTACGTGGATAAGACGGAGCCGATCGAATATGTGCTGAGTGCCGTGGAGACGGTGCGAAGCGGCGGGATGTTTTTTGCGAGCCGGGTGCGGGCGAAAGGCGGAACCTCCCTGGGGTTTGCCGGCCCGCGGCCGCAGTTGCAGGTGCCGCTCACCGAGCGTGAGCAGGAGATCGCCCGGATGGTAGCGGCGGGTCAGATGTCCAAGGAGATTGCCGCCAAGCTGAATCTGAGCGTGCGCACGGTGGAGAAGCACCGGGCGAATATCATGGAGAAGGTGGGAGTGCGCGAAGTCGCGAGCCTCACGCGTTGGTGCATTCAGGCCGGCCTCGTCGACGCCTGATCGGGGCGTCCGGACGTCAGATTCCGACCGCGCACCGGCCGGCGTGGCTGACGCGCAAATCTCCGCCGGTTCAGCTGCCGACGAATTCGCGGAGCGGGAGGGAAATCCTCTGAAACAGCCGGTCGATGGTCGCGAGATCCGCGGGCGTGATGTCGGCACCGCCCGGTTGCCCGAGCCGATCTTCGATCGCCGCCATGCACTGCGAAAGTTCGTGGGCACCCATGAGGCGGGAATTGCTCTTCATGCTGTGCGCGATGCGGTGCCGATTCTGCCGGTCGCCGCCGCTGAGTTCCTGGAACGAAAGCGGGAAATCGCGCAGAAAGGTCCGGACGAGTGTGCGCACGTTGTCGTCGCCGAGAACAGACGCCAGTTCGGCGAGAGCCTCATTGGGCGGCGGACAATTCGACATGCGGGAAAGAACCGCCGGAGAACCGATCCCGGGCAAAACAAAAAATCGGGTAGTAATGCTCAGATTTTGATCTCTCCACGCAGGTAAAGGGCACTGCGCCCGGCCATCCGGACGCGATCTCCGTCGAGCTCGCACCAGAGTTCGCCACCGCGCGCAGAGACCTGGCGGGCGTGCAGGCGGGGGCGGGCGAGACGCGCCGACCAGTATGGCACCGAGGTGCAGTGCGCGGAGCCGGTGACCGGATCCTCCGGAATACCGGCGTCGGGTGCGAAGAACCGGGAAACGAAGTCGCAGTCCTGTCCGGGGGCGGTGGCGATGATGCGTCCGGGAGTGAGCGTGGCCAGCCGGGCGTGGTCGGGTCGCAGCGAACGCACCTCGGACTCATGTTCGAAGACGCAGAGCCACATGCGGGCGCTGCGGGCGACATGCGTGGGCGTGGCACCGAGGCCGGCGAGCAGGGCGGCCGGCGGTGGGGCGGGTTCCGCCGGGCGTGCGGGAAAATCGAGCTCGAGTTTGTCGGGACCGAGGCGCCGGACCGTGAGCGGGCCGGAGCGCGTATCGAACGTCACTTCGGAACCGGGCTGGCCGAGTTCGTGAAACAGGGCGTGTGCGGTCGCGAGTGTGGCGTGGCCGCAAAGGTCCACTTCGACGGTGGGTGTGAACCAACGCAGATGGAAACGCGCCGGGCCGGTGCGGACGAAGAAGGCGGTTTCCGAGAGGCCGTTTTCGAAGGCGATCTGCTGCAGCAGGCGGTCGGCGGCAAAGCGGTCGAGGGGCACGACGGCGGCGGGATTGCCGCCGAAGACGCGGTCGGTGAAGGCGTCGATCCAGAAGAGTTGCATGGCGCGATGAGGGGGCGGCGAGCGGTGGCATTCACGCGCCTCGGGCAACGATGCGGGCACGCGCGGCGGGGCAAGCGCTGCCGTGCTGTTCAGCGGTATTGTTCGAGCGCTGCACCCGTGAGGCGGCAGATCTGCCACTCGCGTTTGCGGACGGCGCCGAGGGATTCGTAGAACGCGATCGCGGGTTCGTTCCAATCGAGGACGGTCCACTCCATGCGGCCGTAGCCGCGTTGATTGGCCATCCGAGCGAGGTGCAGCAGGAGCGCCTTGCCGAGGCCGCGGCCGCGGAATTCCGGCAGGACGAACAGATCCTCGAGGTAGAGGCCCGGTTTGGCGAGGAACGTGGAGAAGTTGGTGAAGAAGAGCGCGAAGCCGGCCGGCGTGCCGGCCCAGCTGGCGAGCACGCATTCGGCGGCGGGTTTGCCGGTCGCGGGAAACAGGGTGGCCTGCAGGGTCTCCTCGGTGGCAACGACTTCGTGGGTGAGTTTCTCGTAGTCGGCGAGGCCACGGATGAAGGCGAGGATCTGCGGCACATCGGCGGCCGTGGCGGAACGAAGCGTGATCGACATGAGGGGCACTGTGGCGGCGGCGGGGGCGGCGACCAAGCCAACGTTGCGGGGAGAGCGGTGCCATTGACCCCGCGGGAGAGGCCGGTTCTGTGAGGCATGCGTCGCACCGATTCGGTTCCGGGCTGGGCGGGGGTCAGCGTGCTGCGGCTGTGGGCCGCGATGCTCGTGGCGCTGGGTGGAGCCGCGGCTGCCGGCGGCGCCGAGCTGAAGGCGAGCAAGCCGGAGGTGCGGAAGGAGATTGTCGCGGTGATCGAGGGGCAGCTGGCGGCGTTCCGCAAAGGCGACGGCAGGCAGGCGTATGGCTTCGCGTCCGAGCCGCTGCGTGCGCAGAAGCCGGTGGCGGTCTTCCTGCAGATCGTGCGCGACAGTTATCCGGAGGTGTGGAGCAACACGCGCGGCGAGGTGGGCATCGTGCGCGATGACGGGGCGCGGGCGCGCGTGGTCGTGCAGGTGTATTCGGAAAGTGGCGACGCAGGCTACGATTACTCGCTCGTGCGGGAGCCGGCGGGCTGGCGGATCCACGGGGTGCTGCGGCACGCGGGCGGCGGCCGGAGGTTGTGAGCAGCATGGGACGGAAGGTTGGGTGGGCCGCACGCGCAAAAGAAGTGGCGCCGGCCGCGGAGGCGTGACCATCGTCCGCGGCGATGTTTCCGCTGCTCGATACGGCCAAGGCGAAGGGCTCCGCGTGGGTGACGAAGCTCCTGATCGCGGCGTGCGTCGGCGCGTTCGGCTGGGAGATGTGGTTGTTGTGGCAGGGCGGGGTGGCGCTGGAGCGATTCGTCGGGGAGCATGCGCTGGTGGCCCGGCGGATCGTGGGGGCGCCGCTGGACGCCGGGCAGTGGCGCACGGTGGGCACGCATATGTTTCTGCACGGGGGAATCCTGCACCTGCTGGGGAATATCTGGTTTCTCTGGGTCTTTGGGCCGCCCGTCGAAGGGCGGCTTGGCTGGTTTCGCTACGCGCTTCTGTATGGGCTGGCGGGGGTGGCGGCGGCGGGCGTGCAGGTGGCGACGGGGCCGGGATCGCCGGTGCCGATGATCGGAGCGAGCGGGGCGATTTCCGGCGTGCTGGGGGCCTATCTGATCCTGTTTCCGACGGCGTTTGTCTGGACGCTGATCCCCTGGATCGTGCCGATCGTGCCGGTGCCGGCGGTGGTGTTTCTGCTGCTGTGGTTCGTGATGCAGGCCTACAACGGCGTGGGCGCGTTGCTGGGCACGACCGAGGTGGACGGCGGGGTCGCGTGGGCGGCGCACGCGGGAGGCTTCGCGGCCGGAGCGGCGATGCTGGGGTATGCGCGGCGCGTGAAGTGGGTGCGGAAGGGTTGATGCGGGGCGTTGCGCCTACCGGGGGTGCCTTTCCGCCGGATAGCTCGCACCGAAATCCGATGCCGCCCGAGTTGGTGGCGGGATTCTAGAGCGGCTTGGCCGACCGCATGATCTCGGCGAAGCGAGGGTCTCCTTTCAAGGAGTCCCACGTCGGATCGAGATGAGCGAGGGTCACGACCAGTTGAATCGTGCTCATCTGGCCTACGGCAGCGCGCAACGCGGCGAATGCCGGCTCTCGCTCGCCGAGCACAACATACGTCACTGCCCAGAGGCAGTGCAGGCCGCACTCGACCAAGGCGTCGGGGATCTGCGCCTGAAAACCTCGACTGCGGTTCAGCGCTTCGCGTGCCAGAACAGGTTCGCCCGCGAGCGCATGCGCGAGTGCGAGCTCTGCAGCCACGAACGACTGCTGGCGCGGCATCCATTTCCGGCTCTCGTAGTATTGCCGGGATTCCAGCGCGAAGGCGCGCGCGCGAACCTTGTCGCCCTGCAAGAACGCAATCGTGGCTTGGATTTGCGAGATCGGGTTGTTCACGACGCCATTGATGCCCGCGATGGTTCCGCCGGTTTCGCCGAGAATGGTTTCAATCGCCGGGTAATCCCGCGCCAACAGATCGCCGCGCCAGCAGAGATCCGGTAGAAATCCACGGGCCAGATTCGACCGGATCGGCAGCAGGTCACGCCGGTAGCGGGCGACATCGCCATCGAGGGCCAGTTGCGCATAGCCGCGGATGGCGGCGGTGGTGTCCGAATACAGGCCGCGCGCCGCCATCGCATCCGCGGAGCGGATGACGTCGGCATAGCGCCGGGCGAAAAACTGGGATTCGGTCAGCGAATCCCAGCCGAACAGGTTCTGCGGATCGATCACGAGCGAACGATCGAGCGCTTCGATCGCTTCTGCGATCCGGCCGAGCCGGCGCAGCGCAAATGCGGAGAATTGAATCCCATCGATGCCATTCGGGACCATGGCCCGCACCGCCGTGAATTCGACGAGCGCAGCCGCCCAGTCGTGCCGGCAAAGGTAGGTCACGTAGCCCGCCGCCAGCCTCGCTTCCGCCGAGTCCGGCATCAAGGCGCGCAACCGCGCCGCACTGGCCTCTGCCTGGCGCGCAAATTCCGGCGTGGGATTGAAAAACCCGAACCAGAACTTCGAGCCATACCAACGAGTGAGTTCGAGGTGCGGCAGAGCGAACGTCGGGTCGGTCGCCGCCGCCTGCTCGTAAAGACGGATGGCGGCATCGACTTTGGGAGCGTTGATGAGCCGCGGGGTTCCCACCTCGCGCAGCATCGCCCGGGCCTGCAAGTAGAGTCGGTAGGCCTCGGCATTCTGGGTCTGCTGCTGACCGAGAGATTCGCGCTCGCTTGCGGTGAGGGTCGCCTTGAGCGCACTGGCGATCTCCTGTGCGATGGCGGCTTGGATCGCAAAGACGTCGGTCAGCTCCTTGTCGTAGCTCTCGGCCCAGAGCTGGCGGGTGCTCTGCACGTCGGTCAGCTGCACACTCACGCGCACGCGGCTGCCGAGGCGGCGCACCGTGCCCTCGAGGACGGTCGCCACGCCGAGTCTGGCGCCGATCTCGCGCAGGTCGCGTTTCCGCACGTCGCTGAACTGCAGGACGGAGGTGCGGTTGATGACCTTGCTGAGCGCGCTCACCTTCTGCACGGCGGTCAGCACCTCGTCATGAATGCCGTCGGCGACGAAGGCGTTGTCCGGTTCCGGGCTGAGATTTTCGAACGGCAGCACGGCGATGGACTTCGGGTCCGGCGCGGGCGTGGCGGATGTCGCCGGCGGGAGCGGAGGCTTTACAGCGGACTCGTGTGACGGGGGCGGCGTCGGGCGCGTGACGTAGAAGGTCGCGGCAACTCCGAGCGCGACGACTACGGCGAGACCTGCCCAGGCGGTGGCGGGCACGCGGCGGTCCGGTTTGGCCGAAGCGGCCGGAGCAGCGGCGCTCTCGCTGCGTTCGCCGGGGTGGGGGCGCACCGAGTCGGGCTTCGGGGCCGTCGCCCCACGCGGCGCTTCGAGCAGCCGTTTCACCTGGGCGGCGAACTGCGGGGTCGTGCGGCCCTGCGGCAGGCGCGTCCACTGCACGCGCATGAATTCCTCCGGCACAAGTGCGCCGGACTCGGCCGTGTCGTCGATCACCACGGGCACCAGAAACGGGATGCCGGCGGCCATGTCGTGGGTGCGCTCGGCCGCGAGTTTCCATTCGCGGCGGAAATATCCCTCGCCGCGCGTCTGGGTGCTGGCCGACACGATCGGGATGAGCAGCGAGCAGGTGCGGATCTGGCCGCGGATTTTTTGGTCCCACGTATCGCCGCCGCGCAGCTCGTTCTGGTCGAACCACACTTCGATGCCGTGGCTGCGCAGCGCCTCGGCGATCCGGTCGGCTGCGACCGAATCCTCGCGCGCGTAGCTGATGAAAACAGCAGTTGATGGTCCGGGGCTGGGCACGGGCGGAATCTGACGCAATAGGAGCGAACGACGGCGGGAGGCGGCGAGAAGAATCCCACGCGAGGTCTGCGGGCAGGCGCGTTTGACGCTCCTTGACCGCACCGACGGTGTGCTCGGCGCGGGCCGCGGGCGCGCAGGAAGCGCGGGCGCGAGCGGCGCCCGGCCGATTGCCGGCTCAGTGGCCGCCGTCGAGGTCGCCGGGTTTGAGCAGGGGAGCGAACGCGGCTTTGCTGGCGGCTTTCATGTAGGCTTCCTTCGCCTCGATGGTGCCGTCTTTCACGCGGTTCATGAGGCTCGTATCCATGGCGATCATACCATCGGCGCCGCCGCTCTCGATGATCGACTTGATGTTGGCGATTTGGCCGGAACGGATCGTGTTGGGCAGGGCTTCGTGCTGCAGCAGGATTTCGTGCACGGCGCAGCGGCCCTTCGGGATGCGCTTGCAGAGGAGCTGGGCGACGACGCCGGCGAGGCAGCTCGAGAGCATGACGCGCACCTGATTCTGCTCCTCGGCGGGGAAGGTGTTGATGATGCGGTCGACGGTCTTGGGGGCGTTGTTGGTGTGCAGCGTGCCGAAGACGAGCATGCCCATCGAAGCGCAGCCGAGGGCGAGCTTGATGGTCTCCATCTCGCGCATTTCGCCGAGGAGGAGGATGTCGGGATCGTGGCGCATGGCGCCCTTCAGGGCGGTGGCGAACGACTGGGTGTGCTCGCCGACTTCGCGGTGGACGATGACCGACTTCTTCACCGGGTGCACAAACTCGATCGGGTCCTCGATCGTGATGATGTGCTTCGCCATGGTCGAATTGATGTAGTCGATCATCGCGGCGAGCGTGGTGGACTTGCCGGAGCCGGTGGGGCCGGTGACGACGACGAGGCCCTGGTCGAGGTGGCAGAGTTTCTTGAGGGCTTCCGGGAGCTTGAGGTCCTCGAACGAAAGGATCTTTGCGGGAATCTGGCGGAAGACCGCGGCCTGGCCCCAGTGGTTGTAGAGGTAGTTGCCGCGGAAGCGGGCGAGGCCGGGGACCTCGTGGGCGAGGTCGAGGTCCTTGCGCTCGAGAAAATCCTGCCAGCGTTTCTCGGGGCAGATCTCGCGCAGGAGCGACTCCATCGTAGCCGCGTCGAGCGGGGAGTCGGCGAGCGGCTGCAGCGAGCCGGAGATGCGGGACTTCGGCGGGAGTCCGACCGTGAGGTGCAGGTCGGAGCCGCCGCGGTCGAGCATGGTTTTCAGGAGGGAGTCAATGGCGGGCATGGGGGGCCGGGGTCGGAAGGTGGCGTGGCTCAGTGACCGGCGCGGGCGCGGAGGCGGGCGACTTCGGAGCGGAGGCGGAAGAAGACCATGATGTCCTTCCCGAATACAATCAGGGCGACGATCAGCACGGTCACCAGGACCTGCGTGGGCAGGCCGAACAGCCGGCGGCCGGCGACGGTGGCGATGGCACAGAGGCCGATGAAGATCGAGTGGCAGATCATCGTGAATCGGGATTTCCGATACGCGCGAAGGAGCTGCTCATGAGCGTCGGCCTCGGTGGACATGCGGCAGTGGCGGGCGGCGTCAGGAGATCTTGGACTTGAGGACGCGGTTGGTGATGTTGGCGAGGGCGACGTCGGCCGGGATGCGTTTCTCCTGCCAGAGGCCGTAGACGACATTGTCCATGAGACACATGCCCTCCTTCACGCCGGTCTCCATCGTGTTGCGGAGGCCGGCGGATTTGCCCTCGCGAATCAGATTCTGGATGGCGGTGTTGCTGACGAGAATCTCGCAGGCGAGGACAAGACCGCCGGCGGTGCCGGGCAGGAGGCGTTGGCAGACGATGCCGCGGAGCGACTCGGCGACGCTGGAGCGGATCTGGGTCTGCTGCGTGGGCGGGAAAACGTCGAGGAGGCGGTTGAGCGTGGTGGCGGCATCGCTCGTGTGCATCGTGCCGATGACGAGGTGGCCGGTCTCGGAGGCGCTGATGGCCATCTCGATGGTCTCGAGGTCGCGGAGTTCGCCGATGACGATGACGTCCGGGTCCTCGCGGAGGGCGCCCTTCAGGGCGGTGAAGAAGGACTTGGTGTGCGGGCCGACCTCGCGTTGGGTGACGTTGCAGCCTTTGGCCGGCTGGACGACCTCGATGGGGTCCTCGACGGTGATGATGTGGTCGCTGCGCGTCTGGTTCAGGTAGTCGACCATCGAGGCGAGCGTGGTGGTCTTGCCGGAGCCGACGGGGCCGGTGATGAGGATGAGTCCGTTGTGGTAGGACAGCATCTTCTTGAGGGTCTCGATGTGTTTCGTGAACCCGAGGTTCTCGAGAGTGCGCGTCTCGGCGGGGACCATGCGGTAGGCGCCGGCGGCCCCGTTCTTGTGGAACATCAGGTTGACGCGGTAGCGGTCGGTGCCGCTGAGAGCCAGGGCGTAGTCGTAGTCCTTGCGCTCGAGGAAGATTTTGCGCTGCCCCTCGGAGAGAAGGGCGAGGTTGAGGCGGAGGGAATCCTCGGCGGTGAGGGTGTATCCGGAGATGTAGGACAGGGCGCGGCTCTTGCGGATGAAGGGTCGTGCGCCGGTGGAAAGGTGGAGGTCGCTGGCGCCGAAGCGTGCGGTGGCCTTGAGCAGTTCGCGCAGACCGGCCGCGAGCGCATCGTCGCCGAGGGTGGCGATCTGTTCGAACGGAAAGGAAGGGGCCGCGGCGTCGGTGGCGGGACCGGACGGTGAATCGTCGTCCTCGTCGTCATCCGGGTCGGCGAACGGATCCTGGGATGGCGGCTCCTGCGGCGCGCGGCCGACGACGTCGCCGGCGATCTGCTCGAGGGCATCGATGTCGGTGACAATCCCGGAATCGATGAGCTCCTGGGCGAACGTCATCAGGTCGGCATCGTCGCCGAGTTTGGCGCGCACCTTCCGGCATTGGTCGAGCGAGGCGAGGCCCTGGTCGATGGCGAGGCGGACGAGCCAACGGGTATCGTGATGCATGCGCGGGCTGAAAGCGGGAGGCAGCTTGCGTCGAGGGTAGCGCAAGCCAAGCGCTAACACCGCGGGCGACCTGACCTAGGCGGGAGCGGCCGCAAACTGCAGGGGAATGCCGTCGGGGTCGTGAAACGCCCCCGGGGCACGGCTGTCGGCAGCGAACGTGGCTGCCGCGAGGCCGGGGCCGGTGGGTGACCAAGGGGCTTGCGGATGCCCCCAGACATTGAGGCCGATATGATGGTGGTAACCGTCGGCGGCGAGGAACCGGGCTCCCGGATACGAACGCTGGGTGGTGGTGAGGCCGAGGGTGTCCCGGTAGAAGCGTTCGCTGTGGTCGAGGTCGGTCACGCGCAGATGGAGGTGTCCCCAGGTGCTGCCGGCGAGCGGTGCGCTGGTGGGTATCGCCGCGGCGAGCAGCTGTCGCACATCGAGGGCGCGGGTGACCATCGCGAGCTCCCCGTCGCGTTGCGGCCATTCTGACCGGGGGCGGTCGGAGTAGAACTCGAGGCCGTTGCCATCGGGGTCGGCGAGATAGATCGCGTCGCTCACCCCGTGGTCGGAGAAGCCCTGGAATGCGACCTTGCGGGCGGCGCCAAATGCCAGCCACGAGGCGAGGGCCACCCGGGAGGGGAGGAGGAGCGCGGCATGGAAAAGCCCGGCGGCATCGGGCTCCGGTGCGGGGGAGTCGGTGGGCACGAGTCGGAGAATCGCCGGTGCACCGGCGGTGACGGATAAATCGATCTCCGCGGGCGTGGTGGACGTGGCGTGGAAGCCCAGTTGCCGGGTGTAGAAGTCGAGGCTGCGGTCCAAGTCGGTGACGCGGAGAGTAACGTGGAGGAGGCGGAAAGGACTGGGCATGATGTCGGGTGCGAGAGCGGGACGATGGCGGGCGGGCGAGCGGGCATCCGTAGCCCTTCGCGGAAAGAGCGTGGGATATCCATGATTGCAAAGGCCGCCGATTCCCGGACTGTTGCCCGCTTCCTTTGTCATGCTGAAGAAAATCTTTGCGAAGTTGCGCGACAAGATCGCGCCCTCGCGGTCGGCGAAGTCCGGTGCAGCCGGCGAGAAATCCGGAACTCATGCCAAGCCTCACGCCGAGTCGGCGCCGCGCGATGCGCGGAGTGACCGTAGCCACGGGCACGGCCGAGGCTCGGGTGGGCACGGAGGGCGCAGCGAAGGCGCGCGCCGGGAAGGACGTGAGGCGCGCAGCGAAGAGCCGCGCGGCCACGAGTCCCGCAGCCAGCCGTCGCGCAGTCACGATTCCCGTGGGCACGAAAGCCGCGGCCATGGCGGCCATCGGAGCAGCTCCGGTGGGCGCGGCGGTGAACGCGGCGGGCGCGGGCACGGCTCCGAGTCGCGCGGTGGGCGCGGGCAGCGGGAGCGGCGGGACGAAGCTTTCGAGCATCCGCGCCGGGAGCCGGTTAAGCCGGTCGCGCCGGTGGATGTGCCGAAGATGGACACGGCATTCTCGGCTCTGGGGCTGAGCGATGCGCTGGCGTATGGCGTGCAGCAGATGGGCTACGTCGAGCCCACGCCGATCCAGAAGCAGGCGATCCCGGTGGTCCTGAAAGGCGGAGACGTGATCGGCTCCGCGCAGACGGGCACGGGCAAGACGGCGGCGTTTGCGCTGCCGATCATCCAGCGGCTTGGCGGACACGGCGGGTTGCGTTGCCTCATTCTGGAGCCGACGCGCGAGCTGGCGCTGCAGGTCGAGGACGCGTTTCAGAAATACGCCAAGTTTACGGATCTGCGGGTGACGATCGTCTACGGCGGCGTGGGCTATGGGAAACAGACCGACGATCTGCGCCGGGGGATGGATATCCTCGCGGCGACGCCGGGCCGGTTGCTCGACCATCTGGAGCAGGGCAACTGCTCGCTCGATCAGGTGGAAATCCTGGTGCTCGACGAAGTGGACCGGATGCTCGACATGGGTTTCCTGCCGGACGTGAAGCGGATCGTGCAGAAGTGCCCGAAGGCGCGGCAGACGCTCTTCTTCACCGCGACCTTGCCGCCCGAGCTGGAACAACTCGCGGGCTGGGCGTTGAACAACCCGGTGAAAGTGGAGATCGGGCGGCAGCGCTCGCCGGCGGAGACGGTATCGCACGCCTTCTACCCGGTGGTGGCGTCGCAGAAATTCGAGTTGTTGCAGCTGCTGATGCAGCAGACCGACTTCAAGAGCGTGATCGTGTTTACGCGCACGCGGATGGGCGCCGATCGGATCGCGCACCGGCTGCAGGGCAGCGGGCATACCGTGGGCGTGTTGCATTCGGACCGGAGCCAGCGGGAGCGCATCGAGGCGCTGGATGGTTTCAAGAGCGGTCGCTATGAGGTGCTTGTGGCCACGGATATCGCGGCGCGTGGCTTGGACATCGCGGGCGTGTCGCACGTGATCAACTACGACGTGCCTGAGAATGCCGAGGACTACGTGCATCGGATCGGACGCACCGGGCGCGCGCAGCAGACCGGCGATGCGTTCACACTCGTGACCGAAGATGACGTGCGGGATGCGCGTTCGATCGAGCGTTACATGGGCCTCGCGGTGGAGCGGAAGAAGATCGAGGGTTTCCCCTACATCTACTCCGCGTTGTTCGACGAGAAGGCCTTGGCGGAAACGGCGGCGCCGAAGCCCACGAGCCGGTTGCACCGCGGCGTGCGGCGATAAGTGATCGTCGGGAGCCCGACCGGCAGGACCGGCGGGCTAGAGGGGGAAGCATCTGCGCGGTCAAGTGACCGAGGATTCGGTTGCGTCGCGCGCGGGCGCCGGCAGCGTGCCCGTTTCGCATGAAACTGGAGATCCCGGCTGGGGAGTTTGCAGGCTACATTTTCGATCTGGATGGGACGCTCGTGGACACGATGCCCCTGCACTATCGCGCCTGGGATGCGGCGATGCGGAAGTGCGGTCTGCAGGTGCAGCTCGACGAGGAGCTTTTCTACTCGTTGGGCGGGGTGCCGACCGCGCGCGTGGCGGAGCTGATTGCGGGGCACTACGGTTTGGAGATCAACGTGCACGAGGTTTTCGACCACAAGGAGGCCCTTTTCCTCGAGTTGCAGAAGGACGCGAAGCTGATCGAACCGGTGGTGGAGATCGCCCGGCGGATGTCGCTTACGCACCCTGTGTCGGTCGCATCCGGAGGGCCGAGGCCGATCGTGCGGCGGATGTTGGAGTTGTCGGGGCTTGCGACGATGTTCCGTGGTCAGGACTGGGATCTGGTGGTGACACCCGAGGACGTGGTGCACGGCAAACCGGCGCCCGACATGTTCCTTCTGGCGGCGAAGCGGATGAACGTGCCGCCGGAGAGGTGTCTGGTGTTTGAGGATGCGGAGCCGGGCATGCGCGCGGCCGAAGCGGCGGGGATGAAGTGGGTGCGTGTGCCGAGCCGCGGGGCGGCGAAGCAAGGCTGATGCGGCACGGCGCGCCGCGGCGGACGCTTACGGCGGTGGCTCGGCCGCGGGGGATTGCTGCCCGGCGGAAGGAAAGCGGCGGAGGGTGACCGTGTCGCCGACGCGAAGTCTCGCGGTGGCGGCGGCGTCGGCAAAATTGCGGGCGAGCCAGTAGTAGCCGTCGGCGTTGGGGAAGCTGACCCATTCGCTGCGTTTGACGCTGTTGAAATCGCGGCCGTGCAGGACGCGAAAAGTGGCGGGGCCGACCGTGAGTTGAAACCAGGTCATGCGTTCGATGCCGGCGGCGGCGAAGTCGGCGGGCTGGGCGTTGATGAAGAGATTGCCGTAGACGGCGGAGACCTCGATCACGCGGGCGTCGAAACCGCGGCCGTCGGCATGCGGGCTGACGACGGATGGCTTGGGCTGCGGGGCAACGGTGACGTCGACAAACGGTGCGCCCGGTGCCGGGTCGGGAACGGTATGGCGGCCATGTTCGAGCCAGGTTTCGAGCGTGCGGAAAGCGGCGAGGCGTTCGGATTGGTTCACGTTGATGTGACCGTCCCGGGCCACCCGGAGAAGCAGCGGCACGTGGCCGCCGATACGCGGCACATCGGCGGTGGCATAATGCGTCGGGCCGTCGATCTCGCTGCG
>JACCDX010698455.1_pt1 | contig 24853 bp, 26 predicted proteins | sample 7449681 | NCBI WGS metagenome assembly JACCDX01 (sample SAMN15323450, study PRJNA562643) | freshwater metagenome | isolation source: river surface water | place: USA:Blue River Watershed | collected 2017-08-18
CGCTGTGCACCCTCTCCAGTACCGGCTCCGGCACCGCAATCACGCCTTGCTGCCGTAATTCATAGATGCCGGGCGACAGCGGCACGATGATCTCTTCGGCGCGACCGTCTGCCAGCGCCACCGTGACAGGCACCTCGACTTCGGGCTGGGTGCCGCCCGTCGCTTCGGCCTCACCCATGGCCACGCGTACCGCATCAAGCTTCGCGCGTATCGACGGGTTGTCGGGTTCGAGCGCGACTGCCTGTTCGAGCAACAGCCGCGCTTCGGTCGTCTGTCCCTTCAGCGAGCGCGCATAACCGAGGTTGGCCAGCACATGCGCCTGTCCGGGGCGCGTGTCATTCAAAGCCTCGAGGATGGCGATCGCCTGATCGATATCGCCCTTGCCAGCGCTGATCGCAGCGAGCCCATTCCTGGCTTCCGCGTAATCCGCATCAACTTCGAGCGCACGACGATACGCCTGCGCTGCTTCATCCATTCGACCCGAACGCTGCAGATGACGGCCCAGCGTATACCAGGCCTCGGCCGAGCCTTGCGAGTCCTTCACTTTCGCGAACGGCACGATCTTCAGTGGCGCCTCGGCCGCTGGTTCGGGCTGCGGGGGATCGAAGAAAGCACAACCTGGCAGCAGGCTGCTGCCAGCCATCACGAGCAAAGTGGATATCCTGAGTTTCATCGCGTCCTCCATCACTGATAATCCGGTTCGCTCCCTATCCTTCCCCGCCAAGCACAGGCAGCAGCACGCGATAGATGCGCAGCACAGCCGGCCCGATCAGCACAATCATCAGCGTCGGGAAGATGAAGAAAATCAGCGGGAACAACAGCTTGAGCGCGATCTTCGCCGCCGCTTCTTCGGCGCGCTGGCGGCGCTTGGTGCGCAGGTTTTCCGAGTGGATGCGCAGCGAATCGCCCATGCTGGTACCAAAACGGTCCGACTGGATCAGCATCGCGACCAGCATGTCGATGTCTTCCACACCGGTACGCAGCGCGAGGTTGCGCAGCGCCTGCTCTTTCGCGAAACCGGCGCGCAGCTCGATGATCACCATTTGCAGTTCCTGCGCCAGGATCGTGCTCTTGATATGGATCTCACCGGCCACCTTCGCAAAAGCTGCATCGAGGCCGAGGCCGGCCTCGACACAGATCGTCAGCAAGTCGAGCGCATCGGGGAAGTTCTCGAAAATCTCGCGCTTGCGGACATTGATCTTGTGGTTCAGCACGATGTTGGGCAGGTAGTAACCGATATAGGCGCAAGTCAGCATCACCAGCATCGGCATCTGCGGGCCGGAAGCGAACATGCCCTCGCCGCTCATCAGCAGCGCAACCACCGGTACCGCGATCGCGAGCAGGGTCTTGGTGCCGAAGAAGATATAAGGCACGGATTTGCCGCGCCAGCCAGCATTGATGAACTTGATGCGGATCGGTGAGTTCTCCCATCCTTCCGATGGCAGCGACAGTTTGGCCAGTGGCCGCGTCAGCTTGAGCACCCGCTCGATCCAGACGCTTTGCTCCTGCCCCGGACGGGGCTCGGCATCGGCCTGCAGATTGGCCACGCGACGGCGCAAGCGGTCCGGCATCAGCAACCACGCGGCCGCAGCCGCGACTGCGGCCCAGACCACGAACACGACGCCGAGGAACAGCATGCCTTGGGTATCCATGAGGGTTCCTTCCTTCAGACGCGAATGCGGATCAGCTGCCGCATCCACAGTACGCCGAACAACATCATTACCGCGCCGGTACCCAGCATCAGCGGCCCGGCCGGGTCATCAATGAAGCGCTTCAGGTAGTCCGGACTGACCAGGAAAAACACACCGGCAATCGCGACCGGCAGCAGGCACAGAATCCAGGCCGACAGTCGTCCCTCGGCGGACAGGGTGCGGATGTCGCCGAGCAGCTTCAGCCGCTGCCGAATCAGCAGGCTGACATTGCTCATGATTTCAGCCAGATTGCCGCCCGCTTCACGCTGGATCAGGATCGCGACGATCATGTAGCGCAAGTCGGTCAGCGGCACGCGCTCCGCCAGCCGCTGCAGTGCCTCCGCCATCGGCAAGCCGAAGTTGATTTCATCGGACACGATGCGGAATTCGGCCGCGATCGGATCCGGCATTTCTTCCGCCAGCATGGTCAGCGTCGATGGCAGCGCATGGCCGGCCTTCAGGCTGCGGCTGATCAGGTCTGCCGCTTCGGGCAGCTGTTTTTCCAGCGTGATCAGGCGCTCTTCTCGGCGGCTCCAGATGATGGCCAACGGTATCGCAGCGCACACCGCGCCCACGATCAACGCCACCGACAGATACAACAGCAACAGCAGCGACAGCAGGAAGCCGGCGGCGAATGCGATACCCGTATTCATCAACAGCCGACCGACCGACCAGTCGGTACCGCTCTGCTGCAGCCAGTTGTCGAGTGCGTGTATGCCCGGTATCTGACGCAGCCATTCGTCGACCCTGGCATGCCGTGACAAGCGGCGGTTCTTGTACAGGCCTTCGGTGCTGCTGCCGGTCGGCAGATTGCGGTTGCGCCTGACCTGGTCCAGTCGCTGGTTCAGACGGCGCGCAGCCTGGCTTTGCGTCGAGAACCACCAGCCATAGACGGCCTCGATGGTGAGCGCAGCGGCAACGAACACCAGCAATGCAAAACCGTAATACAGCAGATCCATGGCAGCCTCGCTTTCTTGTGCAAATGCGTTGTGATGTCAGTGCTGCTTCATTCGAAAAGTCGACGCGGGTCATAGATCGATTCGGGCAATGTGATGCCGAATTCCTTCAGGCGCTGGTCGAATTGCGGATAGACGCCGGTCGCGCAGAAGTGGCCGAGTACCTTGCCGTCGGCATTGGTGCCGGTACGCTTGAACTGGAAAATCTCCTGCATCGTGATGGTGTCGCCCTCCATGCCATTGACTTCCTGCAGACTGACCAGCTTGCGGGTACCGTCTGTCATACGCGCAATCTGGATCACGACCGTGATAGCTGAAGCAATCTGCTGACGTGTCGCGCGCACACCGAGATTGACGCCCGCCATTTCCACCATGTTTTCCAAACGCGCCAATGCATCACGCGGCGTATTGGCGTGGATGGTGGCCAGCGATCCTTCATGACCGGTATTCATCGCCTGCAGCATGTCGAGCGCCTCGCCGCCGCGTACCTCGCCCAGGATGATGCGATCAGGCCGCATACGCAGCGCGTTCTTGACCAGCGCGCGCTGTGGCACCTCGCCCTTGCCTTCGATATTGGCCGGACGGGTTTCCAGGCGCACCACGTGCGGCTGTTGCAGCTGCAGCTCGGCTGCATCTTCAATGGTGACGATGCGCTCGCCGGCCGGGATGAAGCCCGACATCACGTTCAGCAATGTGGTCTTGCCACTGCCGGTGCCGCCGGAAATCAGGATATTGACCTTGGCCCGGGACAGCGCTTCAAGCAACTCGGCGATCGGCGGTGTCAGGCTCTTGTTGGCGATCAGGTCGACCATGGTCAGTGGCTTGACCGAGAAGCGACGTATTGACAGTACCGGGCCATCCAGCGCCAGCGGCGGAATGATGGCATTGACCCGCGAGCCATCGGGCAAGCGTGCATCGACCATCGGGCTCGATTCATCGACACGGCGACCGACACGGGTAACAATCTTCTCGATCAGCTTCAGCAGATGCGGATTGTCATAGAAGGTGACCGGCGTCAGCTCCAGCTTGCCGCGACGCTCGACATACACTTTGTTCCACGCATTGACCAGAATGTCCGATACTGACGGGTCATGCAACAACGGCTCGATCGGGCCAAAGCCCAGCATTTCATGCTGCATGTCCGTCACCAGTTGACGGCGCTCCTGCTGGTTGACGGCCATGTGCTCATCCTCGACGATCTTCTCGACCAGCAGGGACAGCTCACGTTTGAATTGTTCCGGATTGAGCAGCTGCAGTCGCTCGAGATCGATACGCTCGAGGATGATGCGGTGCATATTGCGCTTCAGCTGCTGATAGGCCGGCGAATAAAAATCCATTTCGGTCGGCGCCGACTGCCGTAACGGCGCTACGACCGCCATACGGTCTCTGAAATTCATGGCTGAGTTTTCACGGTTCTCTGGCATCATGGGTTCACCTGGTCAGTTCGCTGCCCGCGGGATTGCGGACGAAGATGCGGCGGATGATGCTGCCGCTGCGGTTGGCCGGACTGGCTTCGGTCAGGCGGTTGACCCATTCTGCGAGGGCCTTGGCAATGGTGCTGCTGCGCGCGAGCTGCAGCACCGGCGTTCCCTGGTTGATCGATTCGTTGGCCACGTCATAGTTGTTCGGGATACGGTGCGTGATGCGCTGGTCGAGCACACGCTCGACTTCGTTGACGCCCAGTGCCGCCGACGTTTCGAAGCGGTTCAGCACCAGCTGTATCTTTTCCTTCCGATAGCCCAGTGAATGGAAGATATCGAGCAGACGACGGCAGTCGCGCAGGTGCGGCAGCGATTGCTGCAAGACCGGAAAGATCATGTCCGACTGGTCCAGTGCGCGTATCGACACCGCATTGATCTGGCGCCCAAGGTCGAGTAGTACATAGTCGTAATGGCGGCGGGCCAACTGCAAAATGGTCTCGACCTGGTCAGGACGGATGTCTTCCTGCGGGTCAGGGTTGTCGGATGCGGCGAGCACGCTGAACGTGGCAGACAGCCGAATTACGCTCGATTCCAGCAGGTTCAGGTCCAGCCGGTTGATCTCGCGGCAGACATCGGTCAGGGTGCGGCCCGGCTTGATGTCCGATACATACAGTGCAGCGTCACCGAATACCGGGTTCAGATCGATCAGCAACACACGCTTCTGCGCCAGCAGTGATAACGCATGCGACAGGTTGGCGGCGATGAAGGTCGCACCACTGCCACCCTTGGTGGCGATGAAAGCCATGATCTTGCCGTCCAGCGGTGCGATGGTGCTGAACTTCTGCATGACACGGTCAAGCGCGGCATCCATGTCGACCACGGACAGTGGCAATGCCAATACCTCGCGCACACCGGCACGCATCGCCGAAATCAGATATTCCGGCGAACGGTCCGAGCTGAGCAGCATGATGGCGGCTTGCGGATAAGCTTCCGCGACGCGCTGCATCACGTCCATGCTGTCTTTGCCAAAACTCGATGCATCCAGGATCACCAGATCAGGCTGGCCCGACATCGCCGGTATCGGATCCGCATGCATGCTGGGCAGCGCAGCCAGCACATTGATGGCCGGATTGCGCATTGCGCAAATCCGGCTGACCAAAGTCCTCAGCTCACTGTCGTTGGAGAGGATGAAGGCATTCATCGTTATTTTCCTTCTCGTTAAGCTTCTGTAGCTGCATCTGTCGCTGCATCTTTCTCTGCTGGCCGCACGCACATTGGCATTCGATGGCAGTCCACTTCATGCACAGGTCGACGAATCCAGTGCCTCACGCGGCTTGGTCGTCGTGAATGCGGGCATGTCGAAGCCAAAGTCCACCAGCGGTATGTAGGTCGCGACCTTGAAGCCGGGCTTGATAGCCACGGTGACCGAATCGCAGGTGTCCTGGGCCAGCTTCAGCGAGCCATCGGCACAGCCCGCAGGGTTGTAGATGATGTCGACGTTACTGGCAGTGAGCGATGGCATGACGTCCTGCATGCGGCTCAGTATTCGCGTCGATCCCGGACTGCAGACGACAGCCACACGCGCCCCCAGCTCGGTCGCCTCATTGGCCGAGCTCATCATGAACAGCAGGCGCGCCACTTCCACCGCGGCAAACAGCGCCACCAGAAAACCACCAAAGGCTGCGACCAGCGCGAATTCGACTGCGGCAGCGCCGCGCTGACGATGCCGCCTGCGAAGATCATTGGGACGATCATTGCGATGGTGGATGCGATGATGAAGATGAAGGTGAGTGAAGTTTTTCATGCGTCGCCCCTAATTCCCGCTTTGCATCATCACGGCTTCGATAGTGCTGAAATTGACCGTCGACTGCGGTGTCACGAATGGCAGTCCGAGATACTGATAGGTGTAGTCGCTGACCCGCACCGCGACCAGGTCGATATTGGCGCCAGTGACGGCAACATTCAGGTAATCGCTCTGGTTTTTGCCGCTGCAGTCACCCCAGCTGGCGCGGTCGCACACCTTGATATTGGACGTAGCCAGCCCCGGCGCCAGCGGCGATCCCTTGCAATCGATGTTGCCGTAGACCGCCATGCATTTCGCCTTGTCGACCACGCTCGCATAGCCGGGCGATGTGGCCGAGGTGCTCGCAACCATGCGTACTGCCCCGCGCACGGATTTGACCAGGGTGTTGAATTGATAGATCGCGCGTCCGTATTCGGCTGCGCCGAAAGCGATGATCAGCAACGGCAGCAATACGATCGCGAACTCGACGGCTGCCACACCGCGCTCGAAGCGACGGCGCCTCGCAATCCGAGCTGGACTGCGGTGAAGGGGCGCAGAGCGTATGCCGGTCATGATTTACCTCACCAGTGCCGGCACAAAGGGACCGGCACTGCTGACACTGCCGGGCACGCCATTCGAAGCACAAGGGCTGTCGGCATCAGTCGATGACCCCAGATATTCGAGCCACATGTTCATGCTGCCGCTGGGATTGTTCGAGATCGGGTTCAGCATGAATACACAGGCCCAGGACTTCAGCGGCAGCGAGCCCGACGGTGCGGTGCAATCGACCACCGGCGCCGACATCAAGCGCCGCGCGCGGCCATTTGCTTTCAGGTAGGTCGCATCCTTGATGGTGCCGTTGACGTCATAGGTATCGGTCGGGCCGCTGATGCCCACGGGTGCCGGGCTAGAGCCCTGGAACGGCGTGTTTTTGGACAGCTGGTTGGTTTCATAGTCGGTGCGCGCATTCTTGTGACTGGGCCAGCTGTCCCAGGTATACGCATAGCCAACATAATCCGGTGCAGATTCATCAGGCTTGATGCCGCCCTGATAGACGCCGAAGCGGGAGTTGTAGGCGGCCGCCACCGAGCTCTTGACGCCGGATTCCTTCAGGCTGGTGCCATCGACTGGCAGCGTGCATTCGCCATCGCCGGTCAGCAAGCCCGACACTTCGCTTGCGCCACCGGCCGTGCCCGAGAAGTCGACCCATTTCACGCTGGATTTGGGCAAACCTGCGCTCTCGGGTGAATCCACCAGATTGCCGTTCTTGTCGATCACGCCGCGCATCCATTGGCCCTTGGGCGGAATCTCGCCCTGGCAGATCGCTGCTGGCAACGCGCAGGTCAATTGCGATGGCAGCATCTTGGCGACTGCCGTGGCGCTGACGAACTGATCGCCGATCGATACGCCTGGCAGCACATTCAGCACCTGAATGAAGTAGGTCTTGATCGCCGATTGCGAGGTCTGGCAACGCACATGCTTGATCGCCGGGATATCCGCAACCCCATAGGAGTTTTTGTCTGCGAACGGACCGGCCGCGCTGTCTTTGGAGAAGTCGACCGTGACCAGGCCCTGGGTCGATGTCGCACCCACCACATTGTCCTGAAACACCACCCGATGGCGACCGGCGACCAGCGTCGCCGCGGCGGTTGCACTGTCGAGCGCATCGGCAGCCCCCTTCTTCTTCGACAGCACACCCACGCCGGCAAGTGCGCAGGCATCGGCGCTGTTCTGCAGCTCGGACTTGGCGATGTACATCTGACCAAGGTCGACCGCCAGGCCCACCATCGCGACCATGACCACGATCGCCATCCCGACCAGGATGGCGACGACGCCTTGTTCATGCCGGCGCTGGGGACGGCGTCCCCGTCTGCAATGAATGGATGCTTGCATGACTAACCTCGGCTGGATAAGTGTGGCGGTCTGACACTGCGTGCCGCAGTTCAGCGTGCGCCGCCGCTGCCGCTGCCACTGCCGACGCCAATGTTGAATACGTTCTGCGGCGCCGGCGGTTCCTTGAAGGTGCTGCGATAGCGAACCACGGACTCACGCGATGCCGGGCCGTCCATGGTTGTCGGCAGGTCTTTCATGCCGGCATCCGGGTTCAGCACCTGCTGCGCCATCATCATTCTTTCCGCCTCGCCGAAATGCCTGTCCCATTCGGGCGTGGTCGGCGCGCAGCCGGCCAGTACGGCCCCGGTCAGCATCACCAGCGCAGCGACGGTCTCGTTGGTTTTCATGGATCTCTCCTTTTCATTCAATGGTCGACGCCAGATCTGCTGCGCTTACTTCATCTCGAAGCTGTTCGGGTCAGCCTTGGGCTGGCTGCTGCTGTTGCCGCCTGTACCACTGGCACCACCGCTGTCCTGGTCCTTGCGCTTGCCCTCGAGCTGACCGTTGATGAAGACGTCGGTGCGTGACGGTTCCTTGTAGTTATCGGTCGGCAGCGCACCCACGGTCGGCAAGGGTTTCACGAGGCGCGGCGTCACGACGAACACCAGCTCGGTACGGTCATTCTGGAAATCGCTGCTGCGGAACAGCGCGCCAATGATCGGGATCTCGCCAAGTATCGGGAAGGCCTTGATATTGGTCGTCGTGTTGTTCTTGATCAGGCCGCCGATGGCAAAGCTCTGACCATCACCCAGCTGCACCGTGGTCGATGCACGTCGTGTCGTGATCAGCGGCAGGATCTGCGTCGAGGTGTTGTTGAAGTTCGTGATGCCGATGCCATCCTTCGACAGCTCGGACACTTCCGGCGACACCTGCAGGTTGATGCGGCCGCCCTGCAGCACGGTGGGCGTGAAGCGCAGGCCGATGCCGAATTCCTTTTCCTGCAGCGAGATCGTGGTGCCACCAGCGGTATTGTTTTGCGAGACAGGGATCAGGATCTTGCCGCCGGCGAGGAAGCTGCCTTCCTGCCCGCTGATGGCCATCACGTTCGGCTCGGCGAGGATCTTCACCAGGCCATCTTTCTTCTCGGCCTCGATGGCCACCGACGTACCCGTGCTGCGCGTGATGTTGGCCTTGCCGCCCAGCGTGCCGGTCAGGAAATTGGACAGCAGGTTATAGGTCCACATGCCACTGCTCGGTGATCCTGTGACACTGGCACCCAGCTTGTCGATCAGGGACTTCGACACCTCAGCGACCTTCACCTCCAGCATCACCTGCTGTGCGCTGCTGACCGTCAGCAGATTGATCACCCTCAGCTGCGCCAGCTGAAGGTTGGTCTGCTGGGCACCTATCTGGGTGTTGGCGAGCCCTTCTTGCTGTGCATTCTGGCTCATCGTTGCGGGCTGCCGTACATAGGCTTGTGCGAGTTCCACCGCGCGTGCCACCGCAATCGAATCCGATACGGTGCCCGACAAGACCAGGCTGTCAGCGGCAGCGGTGACGCGGATGTCTTTTTCTTCCGGCATCAGCTCCTTGTAGGTATTCATCAGCCCGCCCGGATCCATCGTGACCGATACATCGATCACGCTGCAGTTACCTCGCTTGCCCTGCAAGATCATGTTGGTGGTACCAACCGCGACACCGAGCAGGTACAGCGTCTCGGGAGACACCAGCATCGCCTGTGCGACGTTGGGATTGCCCAGCGTGCGGTTCGTCACCGGGTCGGGCAGCTTCAGCAGCGTAGATTTGCCGATGGGCAGAATGATTTTTGCCGGGGATGCGACTTCGCCATTGCAGGTCAGGCCCGGCATCGTGGTCTTCGGCGTGGCAGCGACCTGGCCGCCGGCCGCCTGTTGTGCATGGACCGGCGTCACGGCCATCGCCATTGCGGCGATCATGGCGGAAGTGCGGCGCATCGTTGATAGGTTTTTGATGGTCTTGTTCATCGCGATTGCCTCCTGGTTGTGCCAGTCTCAGTAGCATTCCTGCGAACCGCGCAGGCCATTGATCACGCCGACGCAGGACGCCGGCACTTCTGCGACTGGGGGCGGCGTTGGTGTAGGCGTTGCTGTTGCCGTACCCGAGCCGCCCTCGGCTTGCCGGGTGCTGTCGGATTGCGCGGTCTTCAGCGTGGCGTCCCTCGCTTTGGCCGCAACTTTTTTCGGCGCTGATCTGGCGGATGTGGCGGCAGCTTTCTTTTCCTCTGCACGCGCCATTTCTTTCAGGTCAAGCAGGGTGGCCTTGGTGGCGCCGGCCGTGGTGGCTGCGGCGGGGTCCACCTGATTGCGCAGCACCAGCGACAGGTTGCCGACGCTGCGCGCGAGATCGATCTTCTCGGCCTCTTCCGGCGTCACCTCCAGCGTCACGGCATTGACCACACGCGGCTTGGTCTCGTCGCGACTGGCTTCCTGTGCGACGGCCAGCACCAGGATGTGCTCGAGCACAATCTTCGAGATGGCCTGATCCTTGCCGCTGTTACGCTCGCTGTCTTTCTGCGTATTGACAATGATGTCGACGTAATTGCCTGGTAATGCGAAACCGGCGACCCCGATCACGTCGTTCACGCGCACAGTGATTGCGCGGCGTCCTTCGCCGATCACGGCCGACAGACCGCCCTGCGTTCCGACCGGCGCGAGCTTGGCTTCGAGAATGGGTTCACCGCGTTGCAGCGCAGAGCGGACCACGCGTCCCTGCAGCTTGTTCGGGTCATCGATGGCGCCTGTCGGTACACTGCTGGTCGGCCAGTCGACGATCTTGATCATCTCGGGGGCAATGCGCTGACCAAGGCTGATCTCGGTGGCGGCGACCGCGACATGCGCGACGCCGGTTGCTGATTGCCGGTTCAACCATTTCGAGGCCAGCATCACGGCGATCAGCCCGGACACGATGGCGATGGCAAGTACGACTAATGTTCTGGTGTTTTTCATATTGCCTCCAGCTCTCAGGTAATCGAGGCCTGGCCAGCGGCGCCTGACCATGGTGGCGCCTCACAACCGTGCCCGCAGGGTTCAGCGTCTACTCAAGGCATGCCTCCGATGACGGGATTGAATGCGCCTGGCAGCCACTGCCCGATCGCAATGACGGTCAGCGCAATCACGGCAGCGATCGCCGATCCCAGCAGCGCATATTCGATCGCCGTTGCTCCTTGCTCATCGGCGGCGATGGCAGCGATGGCGTCGATGTGCGTTGCGATACTCTTCATGCCGACCTCTCTCGTTTTGATGATGCGTTCACCACAGCGCAGCGAAGGTGCCCAGCGCGATCACCACGCCATACGGGATCATTTGTCTGCTGTCCGTTTGCTCCGGCACAGAGCGCTTCGCTGTCGCCTGTGATGCCGTGCGATGCGCAAACCGGGATCGCCACTGCAGCGCCAGCCATGACAACAGGCCAAACTCCTTCTTTGCAGCGATGGCAAACATGGCCCATACGCCGCCTATCAGGCAGGTCAGCAAGGCAATGTCCACCACAGCCCAGGGTCCGACATGCATGCCAATCGCGGCCATCAGCTTCACGTCGCCGGCCGCTGTCCCCTTCATCAGGTATAGCGGCAGAAAGACAGCGAAACCGATGACACCGCCCAGCAGACAATTTGCGAAGCCGATGCCGTCGGGTGCGAAGGCAGCGAGCATCACGGCCGCCGCTGCGCTGCCCGCGATCAGCCAGTTCGGGATGCGCCATGTGGTCCAGTCGGTCCAGGCAGCGACCAAAACCGTGGCAGCGAGCGCGATCAGGCTGTTCGCTGAGATCGTTTCGACGGGCAGGATGTGCATGTCTGTGCTCGCTCGTTTGCTGAGAACTGCGCTGGTGCTCAGGGCAGTGTCGAATTGATGAGCGCAAAAGCGGTATTGATCTTCTCGCCAAGCGCAAAGACGACCACCACGATCACTGCAGCGATTGCCGCGACCAGCAGGCCATACTCAACGGCTGTCGCACCCTGTTCATCGTTGAAGAACTTGCGTATACGGTCAGTGATGCGAGCGCGAGCTTGATGCAATGCGTTCATTTTTTCTCCGCCTGGGTAGAGAGAATCGGCTGCGGGCAAGGCGTCGAGATCGACGCCTGCTCGCACTAGAGATCGTGATGCGCGTTCACTTCATCTGCGCATTGATGGCCTGGAAGGCGGTATTGATCTTGAGGCCGAGGGCGAAGACGACCACGACGATCACTGCGGCAATTGCGGCCACGAGCATGCCGTATTCAACGGCGGTCGCGCCCTGCTCATCTGCGGCAAAATCCTTGATGTGTTTAGCGAGGAATTTCATGTTGGCTCTCCAATCTGACTAGTGGAAGAAAGGTCTCTGCTACCGGGGACGCCCGCGCGCGGAGTGTTTGTCTGAACACCGCACCGGATTCCCACCCGTCTGACAAAATGTTGCTGATTTGTCATTGACTGCAGTGTCGTTGCGAAATCGGCAAAACGGAATAGTGCAAATGTACTAAGGACTGTTGTGTTCTTTCCACACACCTTGTTTTTAAATGGAAAATTCTGGAAGTGAACGCTTACGCAACTACGAAACTTTCCGAGAAAATTTGATTTATGACAAGTTTTGCAGGGCACAGACCATTGTTTCCGCGCGAAAATCAGCTCAGACACAGCCAACGGACATCACGACATGAAGAGCACTGACCTGCGCCGCCCGAGCAAGAAAAACGAGGCCGCCTCCTGCTGTGGCGGTCATGACCATGGCCACGATCATGAACATGCCGATGCGCCGATGGCCGCACCAGCCGCTGCGATCGACAAGCCATATACCGATCCGGTGTGCGGCATGAAGGCCGCCGCGAATCCGGAAAAAATGGCGACTTACGACGGCCAGACCTTTTACTTCTGCAGTACTGGTTGCGTCGCCAAGTTCAACGCCGACCCGCTGCGCTACCTCGACCCCGAGCGCAAGGCCGCAGCAGCAGCTGCCGCACCGAAAGATGCGATCTACACCTGCCCCATGCATCCGGAAATCCGGCAAGTCGGGCCCGGCAGTTGCCCGCTTTGCGGCATGGCGCTCGAACCCGAGCATGCGACGCTGGAAGAAGACACCACCGAGCTCGATGACATGACGCGTCGCTTCTGGCTCAGCCTGATGCTTTCGTTACCGCTGCTGGCAATTGCGATGGGAGACCTGATTGGCTTTGATGCTTCCGCAATGTTTGGCATGCAGGGCAGCGCATGGCTGCAAGGCTTGCTGGCGACACCGGTGGTGCTGTGGTTTGGCTGGCCTTTCCTCGAGCGTGGCGCGCAATCATTCAGGTCGGGTCACCTGAACATGTTCAGCCTGATCGCTGTTGGCGTGATGGCGGCCTGGCTATTCAGCCTGGTCGGCCTGTTGTTCCCCGCTGCTTTGCCCGAGGCTTTCAAGATGCATGGCATGGCACCGTTGTATTTCGAGGCGGCTGCAGTGATCGTGTCGCTGGTGCTGCTGGGACAAGTACTTGAGTTGCGCGCCCGCTTGCGTACCAACACGGCAGTGAAAGCACTGCTGGCGCTGGCACCGGCGACGGCCGTGCGCATTGCCAACGATGGCAGCGAGAAGGAAGTGCCGCTGGATCAGGTCCGCATTGGTGACCTGTTGCGCGTGAAGCCGGGCGCGAATGTGCCGGTCGATGGCATGGTGACTGACGGTGAATCGAGCGTCGATGAATCCATGCTGACCGGAGAACCGATGCCGGCACAAAAACAAGCGGGCAGCAAAGCTGTTGCCGGCACCGTGAACCAGCAAGGCAGCTTCGTGATGCGCGCCGAAAAAGTCGGTGCCGATACGCTGCTGTCACAGATCGTGAACCTGGTGAATCAAGCCGGACGTTCACGCGCACCGATACAGAAGCTGGCCGACCGTGTGTCGGGCTGGTTCGTGCCAGCCGTCATCGTGACGGCTGTGCTCGCCTTCATCGCTTGGGCTGTGCTCGGTCCGTCACCGGGCTTGGCCAATGGCCTGGTGGCTGCGGTGTCGGTGCTGATCATTGCGTGTCCGTGCGCACTGGGACTGGCGACGCCGATCTCGATCACGGTCGGTATCGGCCGCGGTGCGCGCGAGGGCGTGCTGATCAAGGATGCCGAAGGACTGGAGCTGATGGAAAAGGTCGACACCGTGGTTGTCGACAAGACCGGTACGCTGACCGAGGGCAAGCCGAAGGTGCAGCAAGTAATCGCTGCCGATGGCTTCGAGCGTGATCACGTCGCCGTGCTGGCCTCTGCGCTGGAAAAATCCAGCGAGCATCCGCTGGCCCAGGCCATCCTCGCCTACCAGAAAGCGCAGGCGCTGCCGCAGCTGCCGGTGCAGGAATTCATGTCCGTCACAGGCAAGGGCGTGCGCGGTGTTATTGACGGCAATCCGGTATGGCTGGGTACATCGCTGCTGCTGCAGGAAGCAGGCATCGCAACGGCCGCACTGGATGCAAAGGCTGATGAATTGCGTGCGATCGGTCAGACCGTGATGTTCGTTGCTGCCGGTGGCAAACTCGCCGGCCTGATCAGTGTGGCGGATTCGATCAAACCCGAGAGCCGCGATGCGATCCGCCTGCTGCATGCCGATGGCGTGAAGATCGTGATGCTGACCGGCGACAATGCGAGAACCGCGAAAGCCGTAGCAGCCTCACTGGGCATCGACAGCGTGCATGCCGAGGTACTGCCGGAAGAAAAATACCGTCATGTGCAAGCCTTGCAGCAGCAAGGCCGTATCGTCGCGATGGCGGGCGATGGCATCAATGATGCGCCGGCGCTGGCCGAGGCCAGTGTCGGTATCGCAATGGGCACCGGTACCGATATCGCGATGAACAGCGCGCGCATCGTGCTGGTCAAGGGTGATTTGCGCGGCATCGCGAAGGCGCGCCAGTTGTCGCGTATGACGATGCGCAATATCCGTCAGAACCTGTTCTTTGCGTTCGTCTACAACTTCGTGGGCGTGCCGATTGCGGCGGGTGTGCTGTATCCGTGGCTGGGTCTGTTGCTGTCGCCGATGATCGCGAGCGCGGCGATGAGCCTGTCGTCGGTGTCGGTGATTGCGAATGCGCTCAGGCTGCGTGCAGTGAAACTTTGAAACGGATCCGGCGATGCAAGCTGGCCGGTTGCTTTAGCCAGCGACCTGCGCGTCGCGATCTACAGTGTCAGCTGGCTGTGCGGCAGCCTCGGCCAGCTTGCGCAGCACATGGCCGGCAGCGACAAAACCGAAGCTGGCCGTGACAACCACGGCCGAGCCGTAGCCCGCGCAGTTGATGCCGGTGATACCGGCGTTGGACGAAGTGGCACTGCCACCGTCAGACGCGGCATCATCGACGTCGCACAGCTCGGGCTGGCGCAAGGGTTCGGAAGACCAGACGGCATCGATATGGAATTTGTGACGGCGGTCGCGCGGAAAGCCATGGGCGGCCCGCAAGCGCTTGCGCACACGCGCCAGCAAGGGTTCCTGCTCGGTGCGCGACAGGTCGCAGACTTCGATGCGCGTCGCATCGACCTGACCCCCAGCGCTGCCGATGGTCACCAGCGGTATCCGGTGCTCACGGCAATGCACGATCAGCGCGACCTTGGCCTTCGCATTGTCGATCGCATCGATCACATAATCGAAGCGGCCGGGCGGCAGCATCTGCTTGACATTGTCGGGAGCGATGAATTCCTCGACCTCGGTGACTTCGCAATACGGATTGATTTGCGCAATACGCTCGCGCAGTGCGCCAACCTTGGCCATGCCGAGCGTGTCGGTCAGTGCATGGATCTGCCGGTTCACGTTCGACTCGGCCAGATGGTCGAGATCGATCAGCGTTAGCTTGCCGATCGCGGTACGTGCCAATGCTTCGACCGCCCACGAGCCGACGCCACCGACACCGATCACGCACACATGCGCAGCACGGAAAGCTGCCAGTGCAGCATCGCCATACAGGCGTGCGATGCCGCCGAAGCGGCGCTCGTAGTCGATGTCCGCAGCCGAACCCGGTTCTGTACCGGGGCTGTGGTCTGCTGAAAGATCGGCAAGGGGAAGAATGCTGGCCATGCCGCATTTTAACGGACGCCAAAAGTTTGACGGCCTTAAACTGTCGGTCTTGTCCATGCTGAACCGACCGCGCTGAACCGCAATGCCACGACTGTCCCGACTGTCTCCTCTGATGCGCCTGATCGCGATTGCCGTCACGGCCCATGTGGCATTGGCCGCAGCCCGCGTGACGACCTCGCTGTATGCGTTGTCACTGCAGGCATCGGAATTCACGGTAGGCAGCCTGATTGCGCTGTTTGCCTTGTTCCCTATGCTGCTGGCGGTCAGCATTGGCCGCATCATTGACCGCATCGGCGTACGCAAACCCCTGATGGCTGGCTGCGTGTCGGCGACGGCCGGCGTGCTGCTGGCAGCGCTGGTACCCGGTATCGCCGTGCTGTATCTGGCGGCGATACTGATCGGCACCGGCTTCACCGCGATCTTCATCGGCGCCCAGCATGCGGTCGGCAGCCTGTCGCCGCCGGACGAGCGTGCCGCGCATTTCAGCCAGCTGTCACTGGGCTTTTCTGTTTCGGCTTTCACCGGCCCGCTGATCGCAGGCTTTGCGATCGATCACCTGAGCCATGCCGCGGCCTATTTCGCGTGCGCGCTGTTCACCATGCTGGCCTTTGTGCTGACCGCCAGCGGCGCCTTGGCCGAGCTGCCGGTTCATGCGGAAGATCACAAGCCGCGCGAAGGCAGCGCGCTGGGCCTGTTGTTTGATCGCGAATTGCGTGGCGCCTATCTGGTCGGCATCCTGCTGGCCGCTGCATGGGACTTGTTCACCTTCGTGACGCCAATACGGGGCACGCAGCTGGGGCTGTCGGCATCGCGCATCGGCATGATTCTCGCCACCTTCTCGGCTGCGACCTTCTCGGTACGACTGGCGATGCCAGCCATCGTGCGCCGCTATCATGAATGGCAGGTACTGACCGCTGCGCTGGTATTGGCCACCAGCTGCTATCTGCTGATGCCCTTCATGCAGCAGGCCTGGAGCATGGCCGTGATCGCCGCAGCGCTTGGGCTCGCACTCGGCACCAGCCAGCCGAATGTACTGGCGCTGCTGCATGCGGGCGCGCCGCCAGGACGTGGCGCAGAGGCGATCGGGATTCGGGCTACCATAGGCAATGCGAGCGCTGTATCACTGCCGCTGGCCTTTGGTGCCGCTGGCGCGACACTCGGGCTGTTCGCCGTATTCTGGGGACTGGGCCTGGTGATCGCCACCGGCGTCCCCGTTGCAGCACGCCGCGCCATGCGGACCAGCAGGCACCCGGCGCCGCACTGATACACGACTGAAAACCAACGACTGACCAGACTGCACACTCATGACCGACAAGATCTCCATCGCCGACCTGCGCCGCGACTACAGCCAGCATCAGCTATCCGAACACGATGTCGATCCGGACCCGATCCGGCAGTTCTCCAGCTGGTTCAATGAAGCGGTCGCCGCCGAGCTGCCGGAGCCGAATGCGATGGGTCTGGCCACCGTGGATGCCGACGGCAAACCTTCGCTGCGCATCGTGCTGCTGAAGGATGTCGACGAGCGCGGTTTCACCTTCTATACCAACTACGAGAGCCGCAAGGGCGGGCAGCTGCTGCAAAACCCGCATGCGGCGCTGACCTTCCACTGGACCGAGCTGGAACGGCAGGTGCGTATCGAAGGCATCGTCGAACGCGTGGATGAAGCCGACAGCGACAGCTACTTCAATATCCGTCCGCTGAAGAGCCGGCTGGGTGCGATTGCGTCCGCGCAAAGCCGTCCGATCGCGAGCCGCGAAGCACTGGAGCAGCAGTTTGTCGATGCCGAACGCCAGTATGGCGACAAGCCGCCACGTCCCGCACACTGGGGGGGCTACCGACTGAAGCCGACCTGGATCGAGTTCTGGCAGGGACGCCGTTCGCGACTGCATGATCGCGTGGTCTATAAGCTGGGCGGCGACGGACAGTGGCAGCGCGAGCGCTGGCAACCCTGAGCGCAAGCAGCCCCAATCGCCAAGTCATCCTGGCCTGATTGCGCCGGAGCAAGGCACGACAAGCTTTAGAGAAATGTCAACACGCGCCCCGGCGCCGGACCGCATAGTCCGGCGCGGGAGGTGCAATGTTCTGGCAAAAAAAGCTTGAGCAATGGGTAGCTGCGATGCGCGCGCGCGTAACGCTGCCGCTGCGTCTGCAATTGTGGAACGGCCGCCACTTCGACTTCAGCACGCACGCGCCCGAAGTGACGATACGCGTGCCCACGCCATCGGCACTGAGCTATCTGCTGAACCCGACATTGGACAACCTGGGTCGTGCGTATGTGGAGGGCAAGCTCGACGTCGAAGGCCAGCTGCGCGCTGTGATCGCAGTCGCCAACACACTGGCCGAGCAAGGCTTTGGGCATGGCAGCCGCCTCGGTCAGCTGTTCAGGCCGCGCGCGCATACGCGCAAGCAGGATGCGTCGGCCATCCAGTATCACTACGACGTTTCGAACGCGTTCTACCAATGCTTCCTTGACCCGAACATGGTCTATTCCTGCGCGTACTACGAGAACGGTACGGAAGACCTCGCGACAGCGCAGATCAAGAAGATCGACCATATCCTGAACAAGCTGCAGGTGAAGCCCGGCGATCATCTGCTCGACATCGGCTGCGGCTGGGGTGCGCTGGCCATACGCGCCGCCACACGTTATGGCGCACGCTGTACCGGTATCACGCTGTCGAAGAATCAGTATGCACTGGCCAGCGAGCGGGTCGCGGCTGCCGGCCTGTCAGAACGGGTACGTATCGAACTGAAGGACTACCGCGACGTCGATGGCCGTTTCGACCGCATCACCAGCGTCGGCATGTTCGAGCATGTCGGACTGAAAAACCTGCCGCTGTACTTTGCACGCATCCGTGAATTGCTGGCCGACGAAGGGCTGGCGATGAACCATGGCATCTGCACCACCAATACCGATCAGAGCACCGCGCGCTATGGCGCCGGGGAATTCATCGAGCACTACGTGTTCCCGGAGGGCGAGCTGCCGCATATCGGCACGGTGCTGATGGCGATGCAGGACGGCGGTCTGGAAGCACTGGATGTCGAGAACCTGCGGCGTCACTATGCGCGCACCTGCGCGACCTGGGCCGACAACTTCGAGCGCAATGCGGATCGCATACGCGCGCAAGTGGATGAACGTCGCTACCGGATCTGGCGCATCTATCTGGCCGGCTGCGCGCACGCATTCGAAAACGACTGGATCTCGCTATATCAGGTGGTGTGCAGCAAGGCCGGACGCAGCGCCGGCACGCTGCCCTGGTCGCGCCGCTACATGTACGAACAGTAAGCTGCCGCAAGTGACGCCTGTCGCATCGGGCGCTTATTTGCGCAGCTTGTCAGCGAAGGTCTGCCGGAATTTCTGCACCTTGGGTGCGACCACGAACGCGCAATACGATTGCAACGGGTGATTCAGGAAATAATCCTGGTGATAATCCTCGGCCTTGTAGAAAACCGGCGCCGGTGCCAGTTCGGTGACAATCGGCGCATCCCATACATGGGCCATCTCCGCCATCACCTGCTTCGCGGCCGCCATCTGCGCATCATCATGCGTGTAGATCACGGACCGATACTGGGTACCGACATCATTGCCCTGCCGGTTCAAGGTGGTCGGATCGTGGATCGTGAAGAAGACTTCAAGGATGTCGCGGTAGCTGGTCAGTGCCGGATCGAAATGAATGCGCACCACTTCCGCGTGGCCAGTCGTACCTTCGCAAACCTGTTCGTAGCTCGGGTTCGTGCCTTGGCCGCCACTGTAGCCGGACTCGACCTTGTCGACGCCGTGCATCTGCTGATAGACCGCTTCCAGGCACCAGAAACAGCCGCCGCCCAGGGTTGCAATCTCGGTTGTCATCAAAGACCTCCGTCTGCCATGTTGAATTGCCAGCTACTGTAGCGCAAGCAGCGCAGGAAAGCTCGGCGTGAGTCAGGAGCCGGTGCGCTGCTGCGGCTCGGTCGCTGCAAAATAAAGCCGGCGCGCATCACGCAGCGATGGCAATACCAGCCGCCCGAGGATATCGGCAGTGAAGATGCGATCCGTCACCCAGCCGGGACGCACCGGGTCGGGCAAAGCATCCGGCAATGCCGCCGTCAGTTCGAACAGACTGGTCGCTTCATACCTGCCGTCGCTGACTGGCAGCCACAGCGCCTTGCGCTGCGCATCGTCGGGTACCAGCACGGGATCGGCATGGCACCAGTCGTCGAGCAGCATCTCCAGTCGCTGCGACGGCAAGCCATGGATCGCCGCCTCCGACGCCGCGTCATCATGCACAGCCAGCGTTGCACCGTACTGACTGAACGCAGTTTGCGTATCCGCCGCCGTCATCGCTTCCAGCGGCAGCAGCGACGCTCCGATGCGCAGCAGCGCGAAGTACAGCACGATCGCATCCGGATGACCGCCGCCGATATAGGCCACCGTATCACCAGCTTGCACGCCCCACTCCCCTTGCAGCCGCGCCGACGCGCGCTCGGTGCGCGACCACAGCCGGCGGTACGTGATGTCGCGGTCGGGCAGCACATGGGCCAGCAGATCGGCGCGCTGGTGCGCGTGTGCCTGCAGCACGGACAGGAAAGAGGAGACGGCAGCGTTCATGGCAGCAATTCTACGGACAAACCCGGTGCATACGCGCCGTCGCACGACGGCCAACAGTGAAATTGGGCATAATTCCGGCTAAATTTAGAAGAATTCATCATGCAGACCCCCACTACCGGCGCCGCCGGACCGGAATTCGACTCGGCCCATTTCCGCAGCGCGCTGTCCCAGTTCGCCACCGGCGTGACCGTGATCACGACACGTGATGAGCAAGGCGGCTTCCTCGGCCTGACGGCCAGCTCCTTCAATTCGGTGTCGCTGACGCCGCCGCTGGTGCTGTGGAGCCTGTCCGGGAATTCGCGCAGCATGCCGCTGTTTGCGGGTAACTCGCATTACGTGATCAATGTGCTGGCCGGCGACCAGATGCACCTGGCTGAACGCTTTGCCAGCCGTGTCGACGATCGCTTTGCCGGCGTCGACTATGAACTGTCGCAGACTGGCCTGCCCATCCTGCGCGGTGCATCGGCGTGGTTCGAATGTCATAACCGCAGCCGCTACCCGGAAGGCGACCATGTGATTTTTGTGGGTGAGGTCGAGCGCTGCGCGTTCGATGCGAAGCCACCGCTGGTCTTCCACGGCAGCCGTTTTGCACAGGTGTCGCCGCTGCTCGCAGGCGACTGAGATCCGTCAAGCCGCCTGCTGTTCTACAGCAGCTTGTCCAGTACGCCGGCCGAATCAAAGGCCGCGCGTCGCAACCTGTCATTGATCCCCTGCCATGCCGGCTGCTGCGGCGGGCGTTCGACCAGGATCACCGCTGTGTGGCGTGCATCCATCTCTCGCAGGCTCGCATACAGCCCGTGCGCATAGCCATCGGGATCAGCCGGCAGATGCATGCGGTGGAGGGTGGCGAATTTTTCCGCGAATTTTTCCGAACATGAGATCAGCGCGAACTTCACACCTGAGGATTGCAACTGCTGCATCGTTGCTGTCAACGCACTGCTGTCCACGAGCGCGACCGGCGTACTCGGCGCGTAGTGCGCATCCAGGCTGCCTGACACGCGCGGCGCGGCCACATCCGGCAAGGCGGGCATGCGGCCAATGACCTCGGCGATCTGTGCGGCACTGATCTGACCCGGACGCAGCAGTACCGGCCCATGGGTATCGAGACGGCTGAGGTCGATGATGGTCGATTCGATGCCAACCTCGCAGTGGCCGCCGTCGAGCACGGCCGCCACCGGCCCGACACCGGGCGCGCCGAATTCATCGATCACATGCTGCGCGGTGGTCGGGCTCACATGACCGAAGCGGTTCGCCGATGGTGCGGCAATGCCGCCCTGCCCTTGCTGGAATTCGCGCAACAAGGCTTGCGCGACCGGATGCGCGGGACAGCGCAAACCTATCGTGTCCTGGCCACCGGCGACCGCCGCCGGCACCTGCGGCGCACGCGGCAGGATCAGTGTCAGCGGGCCGGGCCAGAATGCATCGATCAATAGACGAGCTTCGCGCGGCACCTGCGTGGTCCAGCACGACAAATCGGCGTCGCGCGCGACATGCACGATCACGGGGTGGTTCGACGGGCGGCCCTTCGCGGCGAAGATCGCGGCCACCGCATCCGGATTGCTTGCATCGGCACCGAGGCCGTAGACGGTTTCGGTTGGCAGTGCGACGAGCTTGCCCTGCTCGAGCAGGCGTGCTGCGCGGGCGATCGCGGCGGTATCGACAGTCATGGCGAAGTGATCAGCAGCTCAGGGCTGCAAGCCGAGGATGCGGCAGCCATTGATGAACTGCATCTGCGCGTCGGCCAGCGTGGTCGCGACGAAGGTCACATGGCCCATCTTGCGGCCGGGGCGTGGGTCATCCTTGCCGTACAGGTGCAGGTTGGCGCCGTGCAGCGCGAGCAGCGCATCCCAGGCAGGCTCACGCGGCGTGTCGCTGCCCGCTTCGAACCAGAGGTCGCCCAGCAGGTTCAGCATCACCGCCGGCGAATGCTGGCGCGCATCGCCGAGCGGCATCTTCGCCATCGCACGCACCTGCTGTGCGAACTGGCTGGTGATGCAGGCATCGATCGTGTAATGACCGCTGTTATGGGGACGCGGCGCCATTTCATTGACGACCAGCGAGCCATCCTTGAGCACGAAGAATTCAATGCACAGCACGCCGACATAATCGAGCCTGGCGATGATCTCAAGTGCGGCTGCCTGCGCACGCTTCGCGCAATCGGGCGTCACATTCGGGCCCGGCACGGTGGTGGTGAACAGGATGCCGTCGCGGTGCACGTTCTCCGCGATCGGATAGACCACTGCCTGACCATCGGCACCGCGCGCAGCGAGTACCGACACTTCATACGCCAGTGGCAGCATTTTTTCGAGCACGCATTCGACGCCCTGCATGCCTTCGAAGGCAATGCGCACTTCTTCGCGCGAGCTGACGCGCACTTGCCCCTTGCCGTCGTAGCCCATGCGGTTGGTCTTCAGGATGCCGGGGAACAGATCGTCCGGCAGTGAAGCGATGTCCGATACCGACGCAATCCGCGCATGCGGCGCCGGCAGCACACCCGAGGTCGCGGCGCAGTCGGTGAAGAATGTTTTCTCGGCCAGTCGGTCTTGTGCGACCGACACACAAGCGGCGGACGGTGCAACGAAAATCTTTTCAGCGAGTTTGGCGAGGCTCTGTGCCGGCACGTTCTCGAATTCGGTAGTGACAGCGACGCATTGCTCGGCCAGTTCGGCCAGCGCAGCGGCATCGGTATAACCGGCAGACAGCAGGTGATCGGCCGCATGACCGGCCGGGCAATCCTTCGCCGGTTCGAGCACGGCGACCTTGTAGCCCATCGCCTGCGCGGCATGCGCGAACATGCGGCCGAGCTGGCCGCCGCCCATCACGCCGAGCCAGGTCGACGGCTTCGCCTGCGGTTTGTAATGCGGGTTATGTTCAGCGTTTTTACGTTCGGTCATGCCAGTGTTTCTATGTGTTCAGAGCGGCAGCGCCATCGCCTTCGCGGCCTCGGTCTGCTTTGCGCGGAAGGCCAGCAGCTTCTCTGCGAGTGTCGGGTCTTCGACGGCGAGCATTGCCACTGCCGCCAATGCGGCGTTCGCAGCACCGGCTTCGCCGATCGCGAAAGTGTGGACCGGTATGCCCTTGGGCATCTGCACGATGGACAGCAGTGAATCTTCGCCGCGCAGATACTTCGACGGCACCGGCACGCCCATCACCGGCACGATGGTCTGCGACGCGATCATGCCCGGCAGGTGCGCCGCACCGCCGGCACCGGCGATGATGGCCTTCAGGCCGCGCGCGCGCGCTGACTTCGCATAGTCGAACATCTCGTCAGGCATGCGATGCGCGGAGACGACTTGCGCCTCATGCGCGACGCCGAATTCCTTCAGGATCGCGACCGCGTGCTGCATCACGTCCCAGTCGGACGACGATCCCATCACGACGCCGACCAGCGGCTTGCTGTTTGCGCTCATGCTCTTCAGTCCTTCAGGTCATGGCCGGTCAGCCGCTGCAGCGCTTCGCGGTACTTGGCGCCGGTCTTCTCGATCACGTCGGCCGGCAGCGCCGGTGCCGGCGCGGTCTTGTTCCAGTCGCTCAGGGTTTCCAGATAGTCGCGCACGAACTGCTTGTCGAACGACGGCGGCGAGATGCCTTCCGCATACGAATCAGCCGGCCAGAAACGCGACGAGTCGGCGGTCAGCACCTCATCCATCAGGTGCAGCGTGCCTTGCTCATCGAGGCCGAATTCGAACTTGGTGTCGGCAATGATGATGCCGCGCGTGGCCGCATAGTCGGCTGCAGTCTGGTACAGCTGTATGCTGACGCTGCGGATCTTGTCGGCCAGTTCCTTGCCGATGCGTTGCTGCATGTCCTCGAAGCTGATGTTCTCGTCATGCTCGCCGATGTCGGCTTTCGCTGCCGGCGTGAAGATAGGCTCGGGCAGCTTCGCCGCGAGCTTCAGACCAGCAGGCAGCGGGATGCCGCAAACTGCACCAGTGCTCTGGTAATCCTTCCAGCCAGAGCCGATCAGGTAACCGCGGACCACGGCTTCGACCAGGATGGGCTTCAGGCGCTTCGCAACGACCGCACGGCCGCGCACCTGCTCGACTTCATTCGCCGCCACCACAGCTTCCGGCGCAACGCCGGTCAAGTGGTTGGGCACGATATGGCCAAGCTTGTCGAACCAGAAGTCCGACATCTGGTTCAGCACTTTGCCCTTCGCAGGAATGGGCTCGTTCATCACCACGTCGAAAGCCGACAGGCGATCGCTGGTCACGATCAGGATCTTGTCGTCACCGACCGCATAGTTGTCACGCACCTTGCCGCGGCCAAGCAGCGGCAGCGAGGTGATGGTGGACTGGTACAGACTATTCATCAAAGACTTCTTTCTTGCTTTGCCGCGTAGCGGCGTTTACTTCACGATCTGGGCCAGTTCGCCCTTCTTGTACTTCTCTGCGACTTTCTCGAGCGAGATCGGCTTGATCTTGCCGGCCTGACCTTCGCAGCCGAACGACAGGTAGCGCGCCTTGCAGACCAGCTTTGCGGCTTCGCGCGCCGGCTTCAGGTAGTCGCGCGGATCGAACTTCGACGGTTTCTCGACGAAGTAGC